>ERZ791608.879-NODE-879-length-12135-cov-2.493212_pt1 | contig 12135 bp, 10 predicted proteins | sample MGYA00510276_ERZ791608 | MGnify/ENA primary metagenome ERZ791608 (study PRJEB30046, sample SAMN00791908) | human gut metagenome | study: EMG produced TPA metagenomics assembly of the A metagenome-wide association study of gut microbiota in type 2...
AATCGTGATAGCAAAAGAAAACCTATCTCATCAGCTAATCGTACTAATGTTGCTAAAATATATGACTATTATGGTGCTTCTGGAAAAATTGACAAAATAGATAAGTTTATATTTAATGAGAAACTATTGCTAATAGGTGAAGATGGTGCAAATCTTGTAACAAGGAGTAAACCTATTGCTTTTTTTGCAGAAGGACAGTATTGGGTAAATAATCATGCACATTGCATTGATTCAACTGATAAACTGATCTTAGAATATCTTTGTTTATATATTAATGCAATTAGCCTTGAAAAGTATGTAACAGGTTCTGCTCAACCTAAAATGACACAGGATAATATGAATTCAATACTTATTGCACTTCCGCCATATGAAGAGCAAAAAAGATTGGAATTTCAGGTTAATCACATATTAAAGACAGTTTCGACTATTGAAAACGAAAAAGAGGATATTGTTAATTACATTATTTCTGCAAAATCCAAAATTCTAGACCTTGCCATTCGAGGTAAACTTGTACCACAAGACTCGAATGACGAGCCTGCTTCTGTCCTGCTTGAACGTATACGAGCAGAGAAAGAAGAGCTCATCAAACAGGGTAAAATCAAGCGTGATAAGAAGGAATCTATCATCTTCAAAGGTGAGGATAACTCTTATTATGAAAATATATCAAATAATACCATCTGTATAGATGAAGAAGTACCATTCGATTTACCTGATGGATGGATATGGTGTAGATTAAAATCATTGGCAGATCCACATGAAAATTCTTTTGTTGATGGTCCGTTTGGCAGCAATCTGAAAACAGACCATTACACAGATAGACGGGAAGTAAGAATAATACAATTAAATAACATTGGTGAATTTACATGGAAAAATAACGGTATAAAATATACCACTTATAGTCATGCAGAAACACTATCTCGATGCAAATCATATCCAGGGGATATTGTAATTGCAAAAATGATGCCTGCCGGAAGGGCGATTATAATTCCTGATATCGAAGATGTGTATGTTATATCATCTGATTGCGTGCGACTACAATTACCTAATTATATTGACAAAAGATATGTCATGTATATGATAAATAGTCCCACCATCAACAAGAGTGTCATGAAAAATGTTCAGGGAATAGGTAGAACAAGAACAAGTTTAAGTAAATTGAAAGAACTACTTGTACCTATACCGCCATATAAGCAACAGTGCCAAATATCTGCCACATTTGATAAGAGCCTTTTTTATTTTGATACGATTAATGCATTATGTGAATGATAGACAGCCGCCCTAAAACTTAGGACGGCTGATATTTTACCAAGTTACAATTTTATCAACAAGTGCCTGCTGTTCGCTGGCAGTACGTCTCAGATATATGCGAGTAGTTTCAATGCTTTCGTGTCCCATTAAATCTGCCAGCAATGCAATATCATTATACTTTTCAAGAAAGTTTTTGGCATATCTATGACGGAAGGAATGTGGATAGACCACTTTGCTGTCTAAACCATATTTGTCCGCATAATTCTTAAGTTGTTGAGAAATACCTCTAGTCGTTATACGGTCACCATATCTGTTTAGAAAAAGATAACCTGAAGTGCGTTGAGTTTCGCATAACCACTTTAGCGTTTCTTCACGCAATATTTTGGGGATGAATAATCTACGTAATTTACCGCCCTTGCTATACAAATCAAAATATCCAAGTTGCACATGCTCAATCTTAATACGAATTAATTCGCTTACACGAGCACCAGTCGCAGCAAGGTACCAAACAACAAAATACCACTCCATATTATTATCTTTTTTTAGTTGATTCTTCAGGAATTTATAATCGGCATTGCTGATTACATTTTCCAAAAAACTTTTCTGCTGAATCTTTACTGCTTTGAGTCGCAATTGTGGCTTTTCTAAATATTCCAGATATTTGTTAATTGCTTGTATTCTAAGATTTACAGTTTTGGGTTTAAAATGTTCCATCAGATAGCCCTTGTAGGCAAGCAAGTTTTCCTTAGAAACCTTCTCATAATTTGTAGTGAAGTAATTCACCGTCCACAGATAGGATTCGATGGTGTTACCTGATAGATTACCTTTTTTTAGGTAATCTTCAAAAGTTATTTCTGTCTTCATATAAAGACACCTCCATAAATTTATTTGCGGGTATCCGCTGAATAGATTATAGAGGAGAAAGTGTCGAATTCTCTTATTATGAGAAGGTAGATGACGAAGTTCATTGCATTGATGAAGAACTTCCATTTGAGATTCCTAAAACATGGGAATGGGTGCGATTGCAGAATTGCTGCACCAAGGAAATACGTCGAGGAAAGTCACCCAAATATACTGAACAAAGTAACACACTTGTTTTTGCTCAAAAATGTAATACAAAGTATGCAGGTATAGATACTGGCTTAGCTCTATATCTCGACGAAAGTACATTGAGTAAATACTCCGATGATGAGTACATGCAGGACGGAGATATTGTTGTAAACTCAACCGGGACAGGTACTTTAGGGCGTATCGGCTTCTACCGTAATTATGATAATAATGTAATGCTTCCTATTGTTCCCGATTCCCACGTCACAGTTATACGAGCATGTAGCAGTATTCAAAAATTTTACCTATATATCTTTATGAAGGCAAATCAACACAAACTCGAAAAGCAGGGTGAAGGCTCAACAAATCAAAAGGAATTAAAACCTCTCACATTAAAGAATATGCTTGTGCCCATTCCTCCATATTCTGAACAAGAAAGAATTTCTGCAGTAATAACGTCTGCTTTTTCAATTACATCTGCAATAAGAAGAAGCCTCAGCTGAGGCTTCTTTCTATTGGGAGCATAGTAGCAAAATAATTTTCAATTTGCCTAGAGATACAAGCTTGTTCTGCAAGTGGTGGAATAGGAACAAGAAGTGATTTTACGCTATCAGATTTGAGGTTCTTAACTGTAGAGCCTACAGCAAGTGAACTTAATGCATTATACATAATTGATGAACTGAGCATATAATATAAATAATCCTGGTGGAAGGCTATCTCTATTCCTCCAATAACGAGCCATCCGTCGTGTATGCAGCCATTCGTTCTTAGTATATATGGTCGACCAAAGCTCATGGAATTAGTAAGTAAGAAATCTCCGCTACATACATATCTTGTTTTACTTAACCCTTCAGGACGAATTTTTTCTTTTGTTGAGTAGATATATTTGCCTCCTTGTTCGGTATCCCCGATTTTTATCCAGTTTAGACCATTTTCGTCATCGGTGAGATAATTTTCAATAGGTCTTGGAGAACCGCCTCTGGCAATAGAACAAATATTACCCAGTCTCTCGTACATCCAACCATCTGGAATTTCAAAAGGAATTTCCGAATCAATACATCGAATTTCAACACCTACCTTCTCATAATAAGAGTTATCATCACCTTTGAAGATGATAGATTCCTTCTTATCACGCTTGATTTTGCCCGCTTTGATGAGTTCCTCTTTCTCTGCTCGTATACGTTCAAGCAGGACAGAAGCAGGCTCATCATCTGGATTCTGCGGTACAAGTTTGCCACGAATAGCAAGGTCGAGGATTTTGGATTTTGTCAAAGAAACAGTTTCAGCTAAAATCTCTTTTTCTTCTCTAATTTGATTTATCAAAGAATCCATTTCAACAAATTTGCTAACCATTGCCGATTGTGTTGTTATAGTGCAAACAGGAATTAAGGTTGATAGAATTCTTTCTAATGCCAACTTAGGCATAGCTACCTGATGGGTTTTGTCTTGAAATTGCTGCTGAACAAATTCCGATTGTATAATCAAGCATAAATAGTTTTTATTGATCTGTATGTTTGTAATTTTTACTGCATTTTCAGTAAGGTTCATTCCATCTAACTCAGTAGGCACTTCACCAGTAACACCAATTGTACCAGCAATGGTAACATAAAGATCATCTTTTGAAATCGTATAGTTTTTGATTTGTAAAAATACTTCCTCTGAAATATATTTCAGATCATCCGTATTTATACAGTGATTTTTCATGTCGGTTACTCGGATATAAGCGTGAGCGGTTCGACAAGGTGAAAAGCCCACTCCCTTCGGAAGTCTCTTGCCTCCTTTAACTGCTGCAATATCTCGAACTCTACACCATTCCCACCCTTCCGGCAGTTCAAAAGGTATCTCATCCTCAATACATTTCACGGTTCCGTCCTGGAACTTCTCATAATGTAAATTATCCTCACCAACAAAGATAATGGTATTATTCTTAATATCCTTAGGTTTTAACTTGCCATCCTTGACCATCTGTTGTTTTTCAGCCCTGATACGCTCCAGCAATACGGATGCTGGTTCATCGTTTGGATCCTGTGGAACTAATTTACCGCGAATAGCAAGGTCAAGAATTTTTTGTCGTAATGCTTTTATATCCATTATTCTTCCACCTCTCCTATAAGTGCTTCCAATTCCGCAACCGCCTTAGATATGTTGGATGATTTTTCCTTTATTTGTTCTAACAATTCTGCAAGAGTGTAATCATCTGTCCCCGAATCACTCTTCATCCATGTAATATCAAGACTTGTTTTATCCCTTGCTAAAATTTCATCATATGTGAATTTTCTCCATCTTCCATTTGGATTTTCTTCACTATATGTTTCTTTACGTGCTGACAAATCGCCATCTGCATAGCAAGCAACAAAGTCATCGAAATCTTCTTTTTTCAAAGGATTTGTCTTTCCAAATGATGGCATGTCATTTCTGAGGTCATATATCCAAACTTCTTTAGTATTCGCCTTATCCGTTTTACCTCTCGTAAAGAACAATACATTTGTCTTTACTCCCTGGGCATAGAAAATTCCGGTAGGCAGTCTAAGGATTGTATGCAGGTTACATTTTTCCATAAGGTCTTTACGGATTTTTTCGCCATCTCCATCTGCAAATAAAACATTATCCGGCAATACAACTGCTGCTCTTGCTTTTCCATCTGTATTCAAACTTCTGTAAATATGCTGCAGGAAATTGAGCTGCTTATTGCTGGTTGGGAATGTAAAGTCGTCTCTTGTAGCACGCTCTCCACCCTTCTTGGTCCCAAAAGGCGGGTTCGTTAATACTACATCATATCCTTTCATTTCTTTTCCAGCATTGGATAAAGTATCTGCAAGTTTTATTTCACCTTCAATATCATGTAGCATTGCATTCATCAATGCAAGTCTATGTGTATCATGCACAAGCTCACAGCCGGTAAACGCCTCTTCTCTTTCGAATTTTGCAGTATCCGCATCTAATTGGAATAAATCATCTGTATTCTCTCTCACATACTGACTGGCAGAAATCATGAATCCAAACGTTCCACAGGCTGGGTCATTACAGCGTTCTCCCGGCTGTGGTTTCATTAATCTTGTCATCACATCAATAAGAACTCTAGGAGTAAAATACTGACCTGCTCCGGATTTCTTTTCGTTGGCATTTTTCTCCAATAATCCCTCATAAAGATTGCCCAACCCCTCTTCACGAGCTGAAAACCAATCAAGTCCATCAATCGTCGTAATAATTTTCTCGAGGTTCTTTGGCTCCTCAATATTAGTTGCGGAACCCTGATAAATTTCTCTTACGCGTCCTGTACAGTTTTCTCCCAGATGATTCAGCAATTCTTTGTAAAATTTCTTTAATTCAACACCACTTTTTGATTTTAATACATCCCAACGATAACCTTCCGGTATCTGCTTCTCTGCACCGGTTTCCTTTGCCATTTTAAGAAACAGAATATATGTAAGCTCAGTTACATACTGATGATAGGTAATTCCATCATCTCTTAATACATTACAGAGATTCCAAAGTTTTGATACGATTTCTTGTGTTGTCATGCAGTTCTTCCTCCATCATCATATAGATACTCATTGAGTTCTAAAACGACACTTTCTAATTTGTCACTAAATATTTTATTTATCTTGGTAAACCCACCCTGCGATTTAAAACGACTGTCCTCATCGAATACTGTAATATTCAATACCGATTCATTCAGCAAATAATCTTCCATTCTCTTAATCCAATTTTGTTCCTGCATAGTAAAAGAATGTGCTTTTCGCAATCGATCCACAGCCTTTCTAATTCTTGCCTCATGGCTGATAAGCACTGAACCTATAGCATATCTGCGAATCAAGCTTATAATATCTGCTGCCATTTCCTCATTTGTCAATTGTGATATTGCCGTATTTAATTGCTGTGTTGTATATCCCTCTCTATCCAACGTAAGCATCAGGGACTTCAAGCTATCCCTGGTAAGTTCACGCGGCTTTGTACAGATAATTTTTAATGCTGCAATCTCATTGATATTATTTTGAATATAGCTTGAGAATGCATCTATGTAATCTTCTGGGCGGGCATCTTTATATCCGTAGCCCCTTCTCTCTTCGATAAAAGTATCTTGTTCATCAGAAATAACAACAGGTCGTCCACCATTTGGCTTACTTTCCTGAAGCATACGGAATAAATCGTAATATGCCAACAATCTCTTTTTAGCATCTTCCGGACTGCGCTTTTGAATATCAACTACAAACTGTGTCGGGTCCATTCCTCCTGACATATCAATGAAATGCTCCATCGTTTTTTCATCAATATTTTTCTTTTTACGCTGTAGCTTTGCGATTACCTGATTAATCTGATTCTTTACGTGTGCTTCATCATTCAATTCCTCTAAACCATCTAATAACTGTGTAAATGATGTGCTTGGATTTGCTACTACTGGTTTCATTGTATTGACATCCTCTAAAGCATCGTAAACACCAACAGGGTCATAAATATCAAAATGTGTCTTGTGAATCTCTTTGCACAAACGTGTAGCACGTCCCAACATCTGCTCAAACAAAATACGAGATTTAACACGGCGCATAAACACTAACGTTGAAATCGAAGGTACATCAATACCTGTTGTCAACAAATCAACCGTGACAACAATGGATGGATAATCTTCATTTTTGAAACGCTTTATTGCCTCTTGTATTTTCTTTTTATTTCCGTTGGCTACACTGCCAGTAATCTTCATAATTGCATCATTATCAACACCATATTCTGTGTAAATATCCTTAAGTATTGATACAATCATATCTGCATGGTCATCATTAACAGCATAAATCAATGTTTTCCCCTGTTCCCTCGGGGATTCCGGATCTATATTTTTTGCTATTTCTTCCAAAACCGTTCTATTAAAGGATTCTACTATAACCTGCTTATTAAATGAATCTACATCAAAATCCAATTCATCCTCTATCAACTCGCTATTTTCGATTTCTCCAGTAATTGGGTCATATATTGTAACTGCATCACCTTTTTTATAATGAATACCTTCTGTATTTAATTTAGTCTTTAACTCATGAGGTGCATCATGATCTACTAAATATCCCTCAATAACAGCCTCACGATAGGTATATTTAAAAACCGGTTCTCCAAAGATTTCTGTAGTCTGTAATGCCGGTGTTGCTGTAAGTGCAATTTTCACAGCATTAAAATATTCTATAACTGACCTATACTTACTCTGATATTCTCTTTGGTCTCTATAAAGTGCCTCATCTTCTCCCATTTCTTTGTCGAGGATGTATCCGCGGTGTGCTTCATCTATTATGAGCAAATCATAGTCTGAAACAGCAGGCATGGTTTCACCGTCATTGTACATAATTCGCTTAACCATTCCCTGAACAGTCGAAATGTGGATACGAGTCTCCTTATCAATTGTTTTGTCTTCTAAACCTTTAATATTATAAATATCATCAAGCGTGAGGAGATCTTCCATTTTTACTTCTTCGAAAACATCCTGAGCCTGTTCTCCTAATGCTGTACGGTCTACCAAAAACAAGATGCGACGAAATCTCTCTGTCTTAAGGAATCGGTAAATCATACCTAATACAGTTCTTGTTTTACCCGTACCGGTAGCCATTGCTAATAATGCGGTTTGCTTTCCGTTAATAACAGCCTCCTCTGCCGCCCTAATTGCGTTCAGCTGATAAGGTCTCAAATTCAGTCCGTCTTTATCTGTCAAAAGGTCATATGACATTTCCTTCAGATTCTTATTCTTACCTTCTATATCCGCAGCAAGCAATTCTTCCATTCCATCAGGACTCATCCAGCCACGCAATGGCATCGGTGAATTATCCGGTTTTCTTAAATCCAAAAACCAGATACCGGATTTTGTCTTATACTGCTTAAGGTAAGGTCTTCCATTTGTTGCAAAGGTAAATGGAACTTTAAATTCTCCCCATGTATCTATAACGTATTTCTCATCTTCTTTTCGAATACATCTTGGATAGTCTTTTCCTTGATAATCAATAACAGAAGGGATATCCTTATGAATAGCTTTTGCTTCGATAATACCAACTAATTTCTCTCCTACAAAAAGTGCATAATCTGCATATCCCCTATTTCCCACTTTAGAATTCGTAGGATATTCAGCGATTGCGAGATTTCTACCTTTTGTAGGACGAGTTCCCTTGGAGTAGCGCAGATTTTCGGTATCTGCATCCCATCCTACCATTCGTAATTGTTCATCAATCAAGAAACGAGTTTCCGCTTCTGTTTTTGGTCTTTGATTGGCTGCTTTATAAGCTTGCTTCTTACGCTCTGTCTGTTCAATAATCGGAGCCGCTGCTGCCATTTGTTCTGCTAACTTTGTGAGTTCTGATTCCTTTTTCTCTTCAGCCTCTTTATCAACTGTACCTGATACTGTATTTTCTTCCGGCATGACAAAATCTCTATGAGAATAATTCCAATCTCCATAGGTCTGCATAAACCATTCACAGAGACTGTGTGCCATCGGCAAAAATATTTTGTCATCTGCTATCGAAGCATAATTTTCATGTACTGCTTTATTTCTTACCTTTCTAAGGCCATGCAAAATAGTAACTAAGTCACTTGTAAGTAACCCTTCTCTACTTAATGTGTCTATACGTGCAACTGCTGTGTTATCATGTGGAAATGCAATTCTATCATATGTAAACATTAAATTTACAATAGTTTCTCCAATCATCCCCAACTTCATTAAACATGAATTTGAATCAGAGTAACAATATTTCTCAGCCATTTTTCCAAAATTTGAAAGCACCGGAAAATCTTTCTTCAAAAAATCAAAATTCGAAACCATCGCTACCTCCTTCTCACATCTTTAAACTTCTCATAATTTTGTATTATCGGAAGTTCTTACATAAAAAATTATTCACCTATATTTATCCCATAAATATTTTCGCAATTGAATGTTTCTGTATCTGTTTTTTCAATTATTTTTTGATATTCATAATCCATTTCAATTTTGCCGTCTCTTTTATATAGCCTGGTCAAAATATAGTAATCACTATTTTCAAAAACAATAGGGCATATTGTATAATTCATCTGCCTTGATTGATAATGAAATATATATTTACTATCTTCATCAGCTTCTTGTTCAACTAATACTATTTTATAAGAAGACCTGTCATTTTCATATGTAATACCAAGTATGTACATAAGTAATATCTCTAAAGCAACTGTAATGAAAACTGTAAATATCATATTCTTACTATTTCTCTTATGTTGATTCCCATCGTCAATATCTTTTTGCTTTTCTAACTTGCTTTTTAACTTCTTTTTCTTACGATCAGAAAATTTCTTCTCAATCGCAAATTCTATACCATATATGTTTACCGCAGCACAAACAAAAGCAAGTACAATCAATAACATAACTACACTTTCTACCGTTGAATCCTTTATTAAGTTAATAATACTAACTCTTGAAGTTATGAGAACCATGATAAGCAACAGTAGCATTTCTACAATCCAAAATACTACTGATTTAAGTTTTCGTTTCCAATGATATTTTGTTTCATCCTCTGAAACCAATATTGTATAGAATAAGTAATTTATTCCAAACCACACTATAAGAACTGCCGCCAGCTGAATTATTTGTAGCAAAAAGCTCTCATCATCAGATGTTATATAACAAGAAGCAATTCCATATACAGAAAATCTTCCTGATTGATATGCATACCACATACCTTTAATTACCCATAATCCTACAGTCATAACTGCCACAAATAGTGCGCTAAATTTTGTAAAATCTTTCTCAGCAATTTCCTTACATTTTTTAATAACTTTATATGCTTTATCTTGCATTGTATCTTTTACATCTAAATTTTTTTCTTCTGAATTTTCCAACTCCTAGTTTCTCCTTTACACAGTTTATCAGGACTCTATCTTCACAATATCATCCAACTTACATCCCAAAGTCACACAAATCTTCGCCAAAACTTCCACCCGGACATCTTCGTTTTCTCCAAGCTTTGCCATTGCATTTGTACTAATTTTTGCCGCTCTAATTAATTCTGTTTTCATCATTCAACGTTCATTTAAAATAACCCACAACTTATCATATTTTACTGTCATTTCCGTCCTCCTGAAACATAGAAAGAACTATTTTTGTTAATTTTAAGTATAACATTTCCTAAATGTTCTCTCAATGCAATTTTGCAGATTTCAATTTGCAATTCTGAATTTCTTTTACATAAAAACACCGGTCAGATTTCTCCAATCGGTATTTCTTTAAATCCTATTCAATTAAACTCCACCATTGCTTCCACATATCTCTGCAATCCGCCCGGCTTCAACGCGAAACTTACATAGCTTGCAGGCTCTTCTCGTGCCAATCTTGATAAGTACGCAGCGTCTAACGGCTCCTCGTAGATTACATTTGCTTCTGCCTTGTCACATTCTATAACAAGTTCCCTGCCATCCATATCCGTCATAATCACTGCATTTCTGTCAGCATCATAACGGTAAATTGTGTAGTTAAGTTCCATAATACCACCCTTATCCTTTCCCCACTCTCTCTGCCAGTCCAATCATACCGCCAACAAACAATTCCCTCTTTATCTGTCCGATTCTCTCCTCCACCAATGCCTTGTTCTCCTTTTCCGGCACCTTCGAATTCTCACAAACGCCCTGTTTATCAGCATTTCGGCACTGTGTCAATGTTGTCAATAGCGGGTCATCACTACTGATAACATTGACAGTAAAGAGTCGTTCCGGTTTGTTGCGGATTTTTAGCGGAACGGTAGTGGACAAGGCGTCATTGATACCTGACTTGGTTGAATTATTTTGTGTATCAGGTGACTCCATATGTTTTACTATAACTTTACTGTCTTGATTAAAATTTACGATTGGATCTTTTCCTGCTTTCACTTCTGATGCAATCATTTCCATATGTTCTGAGTTATCTGTACCGATATCTGTTATAGTACTGGCCACGTTGCCATTCGTTTCTTCAGCAACACTTAGCAGTTGTTCCCTGCCCTCTACCTGCTAATAGTAGAAAGTAGTTACAACACCGACTTTTAAGAGATTATCAATATCTGCTTTCAGCTTCACATGTATTCTGTCCTCAAAAACGATTATCTTGTCAATAATCAACTCTAAGTCTTTCTTATCCAGACTCTTCTTATTCAGGATATCATTGAAAATATCAATGGCCGTCTTCGCCAGTCTGTTGATTCGAATAATATCATTTCGCTTATCCACATTCAGATTCATCTGATTTTGGAGTCCTTTGATTCTGTTAATCAATTCATCCTCAATCTCTGCGTAGGTCCCTTCAAACCTCTTTTATGGTAAGTCCCACAGGTATATGCCGGTGCAATGTCGCTTCTGCTCATAGAAAACATCGGCGAACCGCAATCCCCACAAAACAGAAAACCAGAGTATACATTATCATATTTCTTCACACCACGGTAATGCGTTGTGGTTCTCTTTTTAAGCTGCTCCTGCGTATATGCCCATGTTTTATAATCAATAATGGCTTCATGATGATTTTCAAACACAAAATGTTCTGATTCATCCACCTTCGTATCTGCTCCGTGAATCTTCTTGCGAGTATATTTATGCTGACGAAGGGTTCCAATTAGGTATAAAAAAGGCAAGCATAAAATGCTTGCCACCACTCACAAAATGTAAATGGCGAGGTCGGAATCTATCCGCCTCGCCTCAGCGCAGTCCGGAAACATACGCCTCAATCCTTATATATAATATACACTACCGCGCTAAAATATGCAAGTACAACACATTCGCATTCCCAATAGCACTTTTTACTCAAAAATACTATTCTTTCGTCAATTTATATTTATTATTTATTTGTCTTTTTTATCATATAAATATCTTAAAAATGAAGTT
>ERZ791608.881-NODE-881-length-12121-cov-2.977540_pt1 | contig 12121 bp, 10 predicted proteins | sample MGYA00510276_ERZ791608 | MGnify/ENA primary metagenome ERZ791608 (study PRJEB30046, sample SAMN00791908) | human gut metagenome | study: EMG produced TPA metagenomics assembly of the A metagenome-wide association study of gut microbiota in type 2...
ATACGATGGTCGGTGATGCGTCCTTGCGGATAGTTGTAGGTGCGTATCTTGGCGGAGCGGTCGCCAGTGCTGACCATCGTCTTACGCTTGGAGGCGATGTCGTCGATGTACTTCTGGTGTTCCTTGTCGTAGATGAAGGTACGCAAGCGCGAGAGGGCGCGTTCCTTGTTCTTGGGCTGGTCGCGCGTCTCGGTACATTCGATGAGGATTTCTTCGACTATGCCTGTGTTGGGATTCTTCCAGTTGTAGCGCAGGCGTACTCCGGATTCCACCTTATTTACGTTCTGTCCGCCGGCACCACCGCTTCGGAAAGTGTCCCATTTGATTTCCCCTTCGTTAATTTCCACATCAAAAGGCTCGGCTTCGGGTAAAACGGCGACTGATGCGGCTGAAGTATGTACACGTCCTTGGGTTTCGGTGGCTGGTACACGTTGCACACGATGTACGCCCGATTCATATTTCAGAGTGCCATATACTTTATCTCCGGTTACGGAGCAGATAATTTCCTTAAAACCTCCTGCTGCTCCTTCATTGGCGCTGGATACTTCCAGTCTCCAACCTTTTGTCTCGCAGTATTTGGAGTACATACGGAACAAGTCGCCTGCAAAAATGGCGGCTTCATCACCTCCCGTACCACCGCGTATCTCCAGAATGGCATTTCGGTCATCTTGCGGATCCGCAGGAACGAGTAACAGTTTGATTTCCTCTTCCAGTTCTGGGATGCGGACTTCGCAGAGATTTGCCTCTTCGCGTGCCATCTCTTTCATCTCCGGGTCGGATTCGTTAGTCATGATTTGTTTGGCCTCTTCCAGTCCATTTAGGCATTGTATATATTCTCTACGGGCTTTCATGATGTCATTCAAGTCCTTGTATTCCTTGGTGAGCTTGACATAACGTTTTTGGTCAGCTATGACATTAGGGTCTGTAATGAGGGTGGAAACTTCCTCAAAGCGAGCCACTAACCCGTCTAATTTCTCAAGTAATGTATTATTGTTTTCTGCCATTCTTTTCTAAACATTTATTTGCGACATACCAAGTGAGTAATATCCACCCAAGTATGGCAAGTACTTTTCTTACTGTATATAGTATGTCATGCCAAGTTGTTTCATGACCCCATGCGGTAGAGATGAAATACAACTCGCGTATTGTATCAATCGTAACTAATGAGCATATTATTGCTCCTATGCCATAAAAAAATCTTTTTTTCAATGTAGCAGGCTTGGAAGTGTTATTATAATATTGCTTGTCAGTATTTGAATTCTCCAAACTCACTTTTGATAATTAGCTCCTTCTTGTCACTTTCTTCTATACGTCCCACGATCTTCGCGTCAATATTGAATGACTTGCTGATGGCGATCACCTCTTCGGCATGTTCGGGTGAGAGGTAAACTTCCAGGCGGTGGCCCATATTAAATACTTTGTACATTTCTTCCCAATCGGTGCCGCTTTGTTCCTTGATGGTTTTGAACAGAGGGGGAACGGGGAACAGGTTGTCCTTTACTACACGGCAATTGTTTCCTACAAAGTGCAGGACTTTGGTTTGAGCACCGCCTGAGCAGTGAACCATTCCGTGAATTTCAGGTCGGAGCGCATCCAGTAATTTCTTCACTACCGGAGCATAGGTACGGGTAGGTGAGAGTACCAGCTTTCCTGCATCCAGCGGACTTCCTTCCACAGCATCGGTCAGCTTCAAATTGCCACTGTACACTAGTTCTTCGGGTACTGCCTTGTCATAGCTTTCGGGATACTTCTCGGCCAGGTATTTTGCGAACACGTCGTGGCGGGCACTGGTGAGTCCGTTGCTGCCCATGCCTCCGTTGTATTCTTTTTCATAAGTAGCCTGTCCGTAAGATGCCAGACCTATGATGACGTCACCCGGGCGAATATTGGCATTGTTAATGACATCGGTACGTTTCATGCGGCATGTTACGGTAGAATCTACGATGATGGTACGAACCAAGTCACCTACATCAGCAGTCTCGCCTCCGGTAGCGTATACGCCTACACCCATTTCGCGAAGTTCGGCCGTACCGTTGATGATGGCGGAGATTACTTCTCCCGGAATAAGGAGTTTGTTGCGTCCGATGGTAGAAGAAACCAGGATATTATCTACTGCACCTACGCAGAGCAGGTCGTCGATATTCATAATCAGTGCATCTTGTGCAATGCCTTTCCATACGCTTAAATCGCCGGTTTCTTTCCAATACAAATAAGCCAGTGATGATTTGGTACCTGCACCGTCAGCGTGCATAATGTTGCAATATTCAGGATCTCCGCCTAGAATATCGGGGATGATTTTACAAAAAGCTTGCGGAAAAATACCTTTGTCAATGTTCTTAATGGCGTTGTGCACATCTTCCTTGGATGCTGACACACCGCGCTGCATGTATCGTTGATTGCTCATGAGTTATATATTTTATTCAATTGAATGTGCAAAAATAGTTATTATTTTGCTTATAGCCTTGAGTTTTATGAAAATAAAAGAGGAGAAGGGATTTATTCTGTTCCCATATTATTGCCGTTCCTGTTTTAGATTTATTGTTATGCTCTTATTTTTTAGACAAGTAAATTTAATATGTATATCGAACAGGCATTAATATCATACACTATTTATATGTTACAATGCCTTGTCAATATAGCGTTATAAAGAAAGACGCATAGTACAACCACCCCCCATCAATATCAAAGATCTTAAAGACTATAAAAGAAAACACGGCCTAATTTAACGTGAAATATAAAATTCCCCCGTCATCTCATCGTCTTCATTATCAGTATGTTCCGGTGTGAAAATATCTGTAAAGGCCCCGAAACGGTTGGTAATCGCCGGTCAATGTACCACATTGCGCCCACCATACCCATAGCGGCAAAACTCCAACAGATGTACCTTGCCGGCAGTATGTTACCATGAAAACAGCCTTATGGCTTTATTGCTTCACCTGTGTGAAGCGGCAGTTTCACACAGGTGACAACGGCTCTTCACCCGAATGATAGGGCCTGTTCATCTGGGTGATGGTACAGATGGTGCACTCTTCTTGCACGGATACTGCCGTAAATATACCAAGATTACGTATCCAATATGACAACCGGCATCTGACGAGCTGGCTTCCGCAAGGAAAAACGAAAAAAAACACTTTGTGGGGATACAGAAAATTCTGTCACTGCATATCGTTGTATATCAGTATAATGCGGTGGCGGAACAAAAACATTGCAGTGCTGAAATAAAAAATAACAGTACGTAAAGTTTTATCAGATTATAACTTAACGACAAAGATGGATATGCCCGGCAGACAAACTTTTTGAGAGCCGGGCATCTGCAACGACATAATGTGTCATGCCAAAGAAGCAGTTTGCATTTTATTTTAGATTTTCATCAGTTTGATACAACCGATTGAAGAATAAACTTTTAGCGTAGTATTTGAGAAACAGAGGTAACGATTTAGTAACCGTGCGAATATCAGCGATTTGCGGTGCTATGCTGTCAAACAACTCTTTGCATTTATAAAGTTAATAAAATTATTCGGGGAATAATGCCTACTATCAAAAAAACTGCATCCTATCTTTGTAGATAGTCCATATAAAAAGAATGCAACCTCACAAATTATAGCTATCTTTGTGATTGAAACTCAATGCATCAATTACAATGGCAAAAATTACCGTTCAAAATACAGATATTAGCGTTGTCAAATACAATGAAGAAGACTATATCAGCCTTACAGACATGGCAAGAAGCCAACTGCAAGATGAGCATGGAAACATTTTTGCTAAAATGAATACTTCTGCCTTTATCGTAGAAGATAAAATTCATGCAATATATGAAAATGGGAAATTGTACTTTCAAAGTTATACAATTGCAAATCAAATATTTTCGCTAATAGATTTTGTTACAGAAGCCACAAATACAGAAATTGAATCATTTGGCGAAATAAAAGGTATAGATGTAAATGCAGAGAATATAAAACATATCGCAAACATAAAAACTCGTCGACTCATAAAATTATTATCTAGCACAAACAACATTGCTACTTTTATGCGAAAGACGTTTCGAACGAAAACAAGTCTTTTAAAGAAATATGGAATCAATGCACAAATTAATGGGAACAATGAGTTAGTGTTACCGACCAATAATGTTGTTGAGCCAAATCGTACTTTAGAATTTCTTAATGAAGATATATTTAGAGGTATCATCACTGATAGCCTTTATCATTCAAATTCCAAGAAAAAAGACAATCGCTAATCATGAGTGAGAATAACAAAATAATACTCTATCAAGACGATAATGAGATAATACGTGTGTCTGTTCGCTTTTCCGATGAAGATTTGTGGCTGACACAGAATCAGTTGGCGGAAATATATTGTACAACACAACAGAACATCAGCCAACATGTGGATAATATATATAAAGATGGAGAACTGACCATAGAGGCAACTAACAAGAAATTCTTGTTAGTTCGTCGGGAAGGCAATCGTCAGGTGAGACGTAACATTGACCATTACAATCTTGACATGGTTATCGCCTTGGGCTATCGTGTGCAATCTCAGGTTGCAACCCGTTTTCGCCGTTGGGCGACTCAACGGCTTCATGAATATATCCAAAAGAGATTTGCTATGGATGATGAGCGGTTGAAGAAGGGGGTAATCGTTACTTCCGTGAGTTGCTGCAACGTATCAGGGATATTCGTAGTAGTGAACGTAACTTCTGTCAACAAGTTGCGGACATATATGCTTTTTCAACCCGCAATCCCGAGCGATACGTTGCAGCGTGCGGTTCATGTTGTCGCAGACCGATGGCACGGGAAAGACGAGGTTGTTTTTCGATGTGGGACGGTAGTTTTCGATCAGTTGTTGGGCGATGGGCAGCAGTTTGATATGGAACGGCGTTCCGGTTTTCTGACGGTGCGCGATGATTCAGCTGTCCCCGTCGAACGAGGTTTTAATATGATCGAAGGTCAGTTTCTTCATATCTGAATAAGACAAACCGGTGAAACAACAGAATACGAAAATATCTCGCACGTTTCCCAACCGCAGATTCGGCATCGGCTTGGCGATCAGCATCTCGATCTCTTTTTTCGTTAGATGTTCTTTCGGCGGTGGCGCAACTTCTTTCAGTTTATAGTTCTTAAAGGGATTCTTCTCGATCCATTCGTTACGCAGGCAATAGAGTATGAAATTTCGCAGGCAATCCAGAATGTTGATGGCACCGTTGTGGTGGCAACGGTGGGCGGTCTGCAAAAAGGTATTGAATCCGTCGAGATAGCCATAGGTCACCTCTGTCAACCGAATATCTTCTTTCTTGTACTCCAAACGTGTATATTCATGGAGGTAGCGGCAAAGACGATAATACTTGTTGGAGGTCAACTGCGTGATTCGTACGCCGACCTCTTTTTGTCGCTTCTCGCAATAAAGCATCAGCTCGGCCAGCAACATACGAACCTGCTTGCCGGGACTTTTCAGCCGCTCTTTGATTTCGATGGCATTACCCTCGAACCCTTCGGCTTGCAAGGTACGGTAGATCTCGATGACTTTCGCTCGGAAATCGTCGATGTAGGCATTTACTTCATAGGAGAGTCTGTCTCGCCCTGTCGCTCGTCCTTTGGCGGGATCCCACTTATCGACCGCCGTACGACATTGGGTATAAATCTCTTTGGCGATCCCATTGACCGAGATTCTCGCCATGATCGGCGCCGTCCCGTTCTTCATCACACGATCGCGACGCAGGAAGAACGAAACGAAGAAAGTTTTTCTGTTCAGCATTTTCAATCTGTTTTTTGTGAATCAAATACGATTGAAAAGCTCGGAAAGTTTTGTGCAAATAAGCGTTATTCAGCGTATTACGCTCATTCAAATCTACCGATAAACATTCAAATCTGCCATGTACACACTTTGGTAGATGGAGAGCGTGCCTTTTTCGGAACTACCCTGCTTCGGTAAAGATTGCGATCTCTTAATATAAGGTGTTGATAAACAGGTTAAAATACTCTTGTTTGCGGCGAACAGTCCAAAAAAAGTCCTCTTTCGAGGACTGAAAAGTGCGGATAAAGGTGCTTCCGTACGAATGTAAGCCCGATGTATATCAACGAATTGCGACGGTTTTTCGGCTTCCGTCCCCGCATCGCCTACTGTCATTTTGCACGGTCTTGCGCCCGCCTGCCCGTTCGCCTGCGCGGCCGCCGTATCTCCTTGCATGACAGTACAAAGATAGCGATTTCGGGCGAGAAATCCAAATGCCGGAAAATTTTGAGATGCAGGCGGATTTTTCTATATTTGTTCGTATGGACAGAGGGGAGATCATCATTTACCGGACGGCCGACGGCGAGACCCGTCTGGAAGTCCGCATGGAGAGCGACAGCGTATGGTTGACGCAGGCGCAGATTGCGCGATTGTTCGGAGTCGACAGAACGGTTATTGTCAGACATGTCAACAACATTTATAAGTCGTGCGAATTGGAGCGGGAAGCAACATGTGCAAAAATTGCACATGTTCAGCATGAGGGGCTACGGCAAGTGCGGCGTATGATTCCATATTATAACCTCGATATGATTTTGTCGATAGGTTATCGTGTCAACTCCAAAAACGCCACGCAGTTCCGCATCTGGGCGAACAAGGTGCTGAAAGAGTACCTTATAAAGGGGTATGCCGTCAATAACCAAGCGAAAGCCGAGCAGTTGGAGGAGTTGAAAAAGACCGTCCGCCTGCTCTCCCATGTCTTGGCTGCGAAGGAGGTTACGAAATCCGAGGCGGTCGGGCTGCTGCGCGTGATTACGGACTACACCTACGGCCTCGATACGCTCGACCGCTACGATTATCAGCAGTTGGAGGTATCGGCCACTACGTCTGAGGAGCCGTTCCGCGCGACCTATGAGAATGCGATGGCGGCGTTGCAGGTGTTGCGCGACAAGTTCGGCGGCAGCGCCCTGTTCGCCCGCGAGAAGGACGAGTCGTTCAAGAGCACGATGGGCGCGATTTACCAGACCTTCGGCGGCCGCGACCTCTACCCGAGCGTCGAGGAGAAAGCGGCCAACCTGCTCTACCTGACGGTCAAGAACCACTCGTTCAGCGACGGCAACAAACGCATCGCGGCGTTCCTGTTCCTCTGGTTCTTGGAGAACAACCGCATCCTCTACCGTCCCGACGGCTCGCGTCTCTTGGATAACAACACGTTGGTGGCCCTGACGCTGATGATCGCAGAGAGCCGCACCGAGGAGAAGGACGTGATGACGAAGGTGGTGGTGAATCTGATCAATAAGAATAATTAGAAGGATTTTGTATCTTTACATAAAATTATTGCATAATGGCAACCATGAACACGGCCGATATCGGCTTTGAGAGGGAAATATGGAAGGCCGCGGACAAGATGCGCGGCAATATCGACGCATCGGAGTACAAGTCCGTTGTGTTGGGGCTTATTTTCCTGAAATATATTTCCGATAAGTTCGAAACGAAATACCGGCAGCTTGTCGCCGAGGGCGAAGGATTCGAGGAGGACAAGGACGAATATACGGCCGAAAATATCTTCTATGTCCCGACCGAAGCCCGCTGGGAGCGGATTGCGGCCGAGGCGCACACGCCCGAAATAGGCCAGGTGATAGACAATGCGATGCGGGCGATCGAGAAGGAGAATAAGCGATTGAAAGATATTCTCCCGAAGAATTTCGCTCGTCCCGAACTCGACAAGCGCCGGTTGGGCGATGTGGTTGATCTGTTCACGAATATCCGGATGCACGAACATGGCGACTCGAAAGATATTCTGGGACGCGCCTATGAGTATTGTCTTTCGAAATTTGCCGAGGCGGAAGGGAAACTCGCCGGCGAATTCTATACGCCCGCCTGTATTGTCAAAACGCTCCTTATGCTTCTACCATAAAAGTCTTAATAAATCGAGCGAGCGTATTTCTATCCACTTTACAAATTTTAGCGATTTTGCGTTGTGAAACTTCAGCTTTCAATAGTTCTTGTATGAGAATCCTCTTATCGTGGAGTTTGTACTTCTCTGGAGCACTTTTTTCCCTTTAGGACGTCCTAATATTACCCCTTCTATTTTCTTTCGTGCTAAGGCTTCTTTTGTTCGTTGGCTAATAAGGTTACGTTCAATCTCTGCTGACAGTCCAAAAGCAAAAGCCAACACTTTACTTTGAATGTCCTCTCCTAACTTATAGTTGTCTTTGATAGTCCAAACCCTACATTCCTTGCTCATGCAAATATTCAGAATTTCCATTATCATAAAGAGATTACGACCCAATCTGGACAATTCAGCGCAGATAATCAAATCATCTTTCTGTACCTTATTGAGCAATTTTCCGAGTTCACGTTTGTTATAGGCTTTTGTTCCACTAATGGTTTCCTCTATCCAACCATCAATTTTTATGTTTTGATTGTCGCAGAAATTCTTGATTTCAAAACGTTGGTTTTCTACTGTCTGCTTATCACTGCTTACTCTAATGTATCCGTATATCATATGTCTAATTATAAATGTTTATAGATATATAATATGGATAGTTTTTCTATAGAAACCTAAGAGAGCGTTGATTTTACATTTAATTCTTTGCCATTTCGTTTTTAATGAACTTTCAATTTCCATTAGTCGTAAAGACCGTGAAAAATGTTTAGCCCCCACACTCTTACATCAGAAACCGGATAGTTCAATGGGCTTTTGAGCCCCCGCATTCGTAATGCTGGCTCACGATGTAGTGATGTTGTTTAATTAAAGTTTCAGACTATGACCTACGTTGGAATCGATGTCAGCAAGGCGACCTTTGTTGTCGCTTATTCGTCCGCCAAGACCGGCAGGACAAAAACATTCAAGAACCACGGTTAAGGGTGTCCATGAGTTCATCCAAACCATTTCAGTAGCAGAGCACCATTGAGTATTAGAAGCCACAGGCAATTACAGTGCGTTGCTCGTCTATCTGCTTTCCGAAGCAGGGATAACCGTCAGCCTTGAGAATCCGCTGAAGATAAAGAACTTCGCCCGTGCCATGCTCTCCGTCACCAAGACGGACGAGATAGATGCCCGTCTGATAGCCCTGTACGGGGAGAGGATGCAGCCGGATCCTTATAAGCTCCGCAGTGACTCAATCCTCGTACTGAAGCAGAAACGAACGGTACTACGCCAGCTAAAGAAGCAACTTGTGGCAACACGCAACCTTAAAGGCTCGATGGAGTTCTTTCTTCTTTTGACCCTGAATGCAAGAAAACCATCGAAAAGACGATTGCTTTCCTCGAGAAGCAAATCAAGGCAATGGAAGAGAATATCACTTCCTTGGCGTAAGGCGAGTACAGGAAACAGATGGACTTGCTCACCTCCATCAAAGGCATCGGTGTTACACTGGCAGCCGCGCTTATCGTGGCCACAGGCGGGTTCACCTATTTTGATAATGCCAAGCAACTGACCCGTTATCTGGGCCTGTCACCTATTTACCAACAGTTCGGTACGTCAGTCAATGTCAAAGGTCACATCAACCAGAACGGGGATTCAAACCTCAGAAGCCAGCTCTATGTGGCGGCTTTCTCGTCACTCAGGTGTAATGCCGAGTGCAAGGCTTGTTTCGACCGTTTGCGGTCTAACGGCAAGCCAGGCAAGGTGGCGGTCGTTGCTGTCGCCAACAAACTTATAAGGCAAGCCTTCGCTGTGGTCACGCAAGGAAAACCGTATGTCGATGGGTTCAAGTCCGAGAAACCGTAAATACTCATCTGCGGAGGGAACGCCATGCGGCAACCTTAGATTTGCAGCATCAAAATATTTATCTTTGAATTGATATTGAAAGGAAAGCAAAAGGAAAACCATCAGCGGCAATAGAAGTCAAGTCTAAGTCCCTATTCGGTCCTTTTGCTCCTTCCTTGAACTCAAACCCATATAAGAATTTCAGTAAACCTGTTTAAGATTATTAGGTCAAGTTCAGGTCCTTTCTTTTTTGTTTAATGTTCAAAAACAAAAGTATGAAAGTTTTTTATTTAGGAGTTGATGTGAGTAAGAAAAAATTGGATTTATGTTTAAGGAGTAACGGTAAGGACATCCTTTATGATGTTATTCCTAATGATCTATCCTCTATTAAATCTTGGTTAACAAGAACGTTTGAGAAATTTTTCCTCTCTGAGGACAGTTTGGTTGTCTGTGCGGAACATACAGGGCAATATACCTATCCTTTGGTCTGTGCAACAAAAAGTATAGGAGTCTACTTATGTTTGGAAGATGCAGCTAAAATAAAATATTGTCATGGAATACCTCGTGGCAAAAATGATAAAATAGATGCCTGCCGAATAGCAATGTATGCAGAAAGATATAATGATTGCCTACAACCGTATACCGCATCAGAGCTTATAATACAAAAACTCAAAAACTTATCAACAGAACGCAGTATGCTTGTTGCAGATAGGGCTAAATATCAATCCCAGCTAAAAGATCAGGTAGACTATATGGAACACTCAATATATATTGCTAAATGCAATAGAGTTGAAGGGATTATCAATACATTTACGGATTACATAGCACAAATAGACCTTGAAATAAAAGAACTTATAAATCAAGCACCTGTCATTGCTCATCAAATGGATTTACTCATGTCTGTGGATGGAGTTGGGGAACGTGTTGCACTGAAGATGATCATGGAAACAGATGCTTTCACTTCTTTTACTGATCCCAGGAAGTTTTGCTGTCATGCAGGAGTTGTTCCGTTCGTCTATGTGTCAGGAAGTAGCCAACGTTCTAAAAATAGAGTATCTAATAGGGCTGACAAAAGCATCAAGCATTTGCTACATATGGCGGCACTATCTGTTTCACAAGTGAAAAATAGTCCATTGAAGAAATATTATGACAGAAAGGTCGAAGAGGGAAAAAATAAGATGTCGGTTCTGAATGCAGTTAGAGCGAAATTAGTTACGATTATGTTCGCTGTAATTAGGGCGGATGCTTTTTTTTCGAGAAATTATCAAAATTCGCTTGCGTAATCCATAAGAATAGGGGCTGAGCAGTCAGCCCCGACGAGCTTTCCATGCACGACAACTGCATAAATATACTAATTATCGTTAACCATATTCAGTTTTCTTATTATAGTCCATTTTTCTTTCCATTTTAAATAGCTTCCTGTCAGAAACTCAAATTATTGAAATACAGTTCAAAATACTTTCCAAAGGCACTTCCGGCTGGGTGTCGTGGTTTCCGACTCCCCCTCCGGAGCTGTTTGAAGAAGGAGTTCAATATATTTTTTACCGTTTCTCCGTTATCGCCTTTTTACTTTCCGACCGGTGATGAAAAGTCCTTGTGGGCGCCACCTCTTTCCGGTCCCCGGAAATGCGGTTCAAATATGAACCTTTAGCAGCAACGTATATCCGGCATCTTCTTCCCGTCGATATGATACGGATTTGGGGGTTCCTTTCAATGCTGTCCATAACCATAACTTCTGATTTATACATTAATTCCATGTGATAACCGGGTGTTTGGTCAGGCGGACGTTCCCGGTGGCGGATTGTCGTCCTACGCCGCAAAGAAAAAAAGAGTAAATGTATGAGGGAATACCTTGTCAGTTATAGTCATATATAGACATAAATAGTCAATGCCGGCAAAAGATATGACAAATGGCAGTCCGGCGAGAGCCCGGGATTCTTCCCGATATTGCCGGGATTGTGTGTAAAAGTACGACAATCCGTTGATAGCAGTATGAAAAGAGAAAAAAATGATTGAGGAAGGAGGTCGTGAAACCAGCCTCCGGAAAACAGGATACGGCGGAGATCAGATACCGTGAAAAAAGAAAAAAATCCCCACCGGAGATGAATGAACCGGCAGGGAACGTAACAATAAAGGAACGGGCCTCTCAACCCTTGATGTAACCGTACTTTTTCAGGTCGTCCATGAAATGCTCCGGCGTGTCGGTCCTCACCGTCACCCCGTGCAGTTCCCTGTACCGCCCGGAGAAATTCATCATGTACTCCTTATCGGTGCACCCGCTGTCAAACCAGCTGCCCTCACGCAGGAGGCGTACAAACTCGGAAGGGCCGGAGGCGGCAATCCTGCCGCCATCCGCCAAAATATACATATGCCTGTTCATGCCGATAATTTTTTAGTTCTCAGTTTATAATAGGGATAGTCATTTAATTCCTTCAATTTGAGTTAACCAGCAGACTTTCCCTT
>ERZ791608.906-NODE-906-length-11833-cov-4.978180_pt1 | contig 11833 bp, 9 predicted proteins | sample MGYA00510276_ERZ791608 | MGnify/ENA primary metagenome ERZ791608 (study PRJEB30046, sample SAMN00791908) | human gut metagenome | study: EMG produced TPA metagenomics assembly of the A metagenome-wide association study of gut microbiota in type 2...
TTTTCCGGTAGTTGCGCTCAATGGCGGTGCGGATGATACATAGATTACGAATGATACGGGCATTTTTATCCTGTTCAAGCCGGTTGTATATCTCTATCTTCGGCGGCTCGTGTTCATTTTGGAAAATACGAAGCGGGACGCCGATCAGGTAAGCGACCTTTGACACAAGCTCATAGGTGCTGTCTTTGTAGGCAATCTGTTCTCCGGCATATTCGATTCCATTCAACATGACTGAATTGCCCATGATCTACTCCTTTCTCGTAGGGGAGTTAAGCGGTCATTACATTGTCCGTCCACATCTCACACTGGCTCATGACAGTCTGGACAGCATCATCCATACCCTCTGGCGGATATTTGTGTTTTTTCAGCAACCTTTTGACCAGGCGCCGCATTCCAGCTCTTGCACTTTCTTTCTTTTGCCAGTCTATTGTGCGGTTTTTACGAAGCAAGTCCGTCAGTTCCTTCGTGATTGCAATAAGCTCATCATGCTCATAGAAATCTTTGATGGCTTGTGGTTTTGTGAGAGCATCATAGAAGGCAAGCTCGTCCGCTGTCAATCCGAGTTTTTCTCCTTCGGCAGCAGCGGCAGCAATGTCCTTTGCCAGCTTGAGTAGTTCTTGAATAACTTCCTCATTGGTGAGCATTCCGTTCAGGTAACGGTTCATCGCACTCTGAATGATTTCGGAGAACTTCTCGGATTTGACAATGTTTGTACGACGATAAACAGATACTTGTTCAGCAATCAGCTTTTTCAAGAGTTCGACTGCAAGGTTCTTTTCCTTCATGTTTGCAACTTCTTCAAGGAACTTTGGATCGAACAACGAAAACTCAGTCTGGACATTGGAGAAGAGGTTGATAACGCCTTCGCTCTTGATGCTGTGCTTCAAAAGCTCGTTAATGCGCTCATTTACTTCTGGAAGCGTAAACTTCTTTCCGGTACCGCCTGAAACCAAGCGCACGGTCATCGTTCTTACGGACTCGAAGAAAGCTGCTTCCATACGGGTTTTCTCATCTATCAAGCTGCTGCACAGCGAGAGTGCCTGCTTGAGAAGCAGAGCCTCCTTGATAAACACATTCTGTGTCTTTTCATTGTCGGGAAGCTCATACTCTGCAACACTCTTGCCGAGTATGAAGTTCACACCGCCGCTGATGAGCTTTGCACGGTCAAGGTCGCTTCCGGTCATGAATTTCTCATAACTGAATCCGTGGAACAAATCTCTGCAAATAGAGAGTTTTTCAAGGAACTTCGGATATGCAGCCTTGCTTACATCTGTATCACCATAGTTCTTCTTGTCTCTGGCAGTATAGTCGTTCATTGCCTGTTTCAGTGCAGCCGCAATACCGACGTAATCAACAATCAAACCGCCTTCCTTATCTTTGAAGACACGATTGACGCGGGCGATAGCTTGCATCAGGTTGTGTCCAGCCATCGGCTTATAGACATACATCGTAGCAAGGGAGGGAACATCAAAGCCGGTCAGCCACATATCCACGACGATAGCGATTTTTAGCGGAGAGCTATTGTCTTTGAATTTCCGCGCCATATCGTCCTTATGTGCTTTATTGCCGATAATCTCGCGCCATTCTTCGGGATCATTGTTGCCTTGCGTCATGACCACTGCAATCTTCTCCGTCCACGCTGGGCGTAGCTCAAGAATGCGCTTATAAATCTTCATTGCTATGGGACGCGAATAAGCAACGATCATCGCCTTGCCGGTTAGGATATTCTCACGGTAATTCTCGTAATGATCAAGAATGTCATTTACCAAGGAATTGATCGTCTGGTCGGCACCGAGGATTGCTTCCATCTGACCAAGTTCTTTTTTGCTCTTTTCAATGACATACGGATCGGCGTTGTCAGCCATAATGTCATACTCATTATCGATCAGATGGAGGGTGTTCTCGTCGAGTTTCAGGTGAATCACACGGCTCTCGTAGTAGACGGGTCTGGTCGCGCCATCTTCAACTGCCTGTGTCATATCATAGATGTCGATGTAATCACCGAAGACCTCTCGTGTACTGCGGTCTTTTGTGGAGATCGGTGTTCCGGTGAATCCAATGTAGGTCGCATTAGGAAGCGTGTCTCTTATAATGCGGGCAGTGCCGATAACGGTTTTCGCCTCGACTTCGCCGTTGTCCTTCTGCTTGATCACAACCTTCTCATTGAGACCATATTGCCCACGATGCGCTTCATCAGCCATCACGATAATGTTCCGACGCTCCGAAAGAGCTTCGTTGCTTTCTTCAAACTTCTGCATGGTCGTGAAGATTATGCCGTTTGCCTGTCTGTTTGCAAGCAGTTCTTTCAGATTCTTGCGGCTCTCAGCGTGCTGCGGCGTTTGCCGGAGGAAGTCCTTGCAGCGGGCGAATTGTCCGTAAAGCTGGTCGTCCAGATCGTTACGGTCGGTAATGACAACGATAGTGGGGCTTTCTAACGCTTCTTGCAGATAATGAGCATAGAAGACCATAGACAACGATTTTCCGCTGCCCTGTGTATGCCAGAAGACGCCACCCTTACCGTCCGTCACGGTTGCGTGTTTTGTAGACTCAATCGCCTTTTTGACTGCGAAATACTGATGATACCCGGCGAGTATCTTGAAAGTATTCTGTCCATCCACATTAAAGCAGATGAAGTTTTTCACGATGTCAAGGAAGCGGGTCTTCTCAAACATTCCTACAAAGAATGTGTCAAATGATGCGTGTTGCGTATTCTCATAGCTGCCGTCTGTTGTTTTCCACTCCATAAAGCGGTCTTCGCCGGACGTGATTGTACCAGCCTTTGAAGTGGTCAAGTCGCTCATGACACATACCGCATTATAAATGAACATAGAGGGGATCTCATACATATAGTTCCGGAGCTGGCGGTATGCTGCGGAAGCATCGGTTTCTTCGCGGGACGGAGACTTCAACTCCACAATGACGAGTGGGAGACCATTGACAAAGAGAATCACATCCGGTCTTTTTTCGGAGTTCTCAATGAAAGTCCATTGATTCGCAACTGTGAACTCGTTACTGGCAGGATTTTTGAAGTCTACAAGGTAAACAAGGGTAGAGCGTTCTTCACCCTTGTCATAGTATTTTACCGGGACTCCGTTTTGGAGGTAGTCCATAAAGACCATGTTCTTCTGCAAAAGCGTTCCGGTTTCAAAGTTCTTGAGCTTATAGATTGCCTCCGTCAGAGCGTCCATAGGCAGGCTCTTGTTGATCCGCTGCAAGGAAGGTAGCAGAACATCCTCATAAAGCGGCGAGTGATAATCGCGCTCCACGTCCGGTCCATAGATATAGTTATAGCCCAGTTCTTCATTGAGAAGCTGCAAGACAGCGTTCTCGTAATTTGATTCTGTAAAATATCCTGCCATAGTTTTGTCACTCCCTTTTACGCCAGACTCGCCCCAAACTGATCCAGCGTATTTTCTGCATCTCTGTCAGTGACAGGCTTATTCATTGCCTTTTCAATCAGATTGAGAAGACTCTTTGCTCTGTCAATGAAGTAGCCATTGAAGTTATCTGCCTTCAATTCCGAATAGTCGATAAAGTGCGATTCTACCCGTGCTTGAAGTTCATCCTCGTTCAGTCCATCAACCTTCTTTAGAATTGCCCCCAGATACTCACTCGGCGCATTTCCGCCAATCGAGCGGTTGGTGGCTGGGAGAATCGGGGTCTTGTTAATGATGGAATTATACCGTTCGCGCTTGATGCCCATTTTCTCGCAATATGCTTCCGGGAAGATATGGTGAATGTCCGGAGACTCAAGCATACTGTTCACAATGTCAATCGTCGTGTTATTCATAAAATCACGGCATTTCTCCTTATAGAGAAGAGCCATAATCCCCTTATAAGCAGCACTCAAGCGAGTTTGAAGGGTCAGCAGCCGCGTAGAAGAAAAGACTGCGCTGTTGATCGTGTGCATTGCATTCGGACGCCCGTTAACCTCTTCAACCATGTCCTCGATGTCGTAGGCATATCGGGTTTCGTTAGCGCCACCGTACATCTCACCCAAAATTCCACACCAATACCAACGAGAAAGCGTTTTGATTGTGTTAGGCTCGTTGCATTTGGATTTTCCGAGAACAGCACAGATCGCTGCAAGGGGAATCAACTGCGTTGTATAAGGCAAGTCTCTCTGCCGGAAGACGCACTGATCCCGAAGAAGGAACTCCTTTGCGATTTTGAACCCGACTAACACTGCATCGCGGTTCGCTATATATGATTCATAAGGCAGACCCAGAACATCTTTCTTTTTGCAGGAGATAGTGTTCGTTTTTCCAGACTGCTTGTTCAAATAGCTTGTATAGAGGCAAACCGTTGTCAGGAATGTGGTTTCATCAATTCCATCGAACAGGTCTGTTCTCAGCGTGTCTCCAAAGCCGCAAATGGTATTTCGGCACTGCACCCAGTCTTTTCTTAGGTCAAAGTCTCTTGTGGCATAAGTTGCGGTAACAAGCTCAAACACCGTGAGAGGAACACCGCCAGTATTGACGTTCTCAAACACCTTGCACACTGCCTCTCGCGGCGTGGACTTGTCCAGTGTAATCACAGGCAGCTTATACCCGGAAATTGTATTCAGCACATCCGCTTGGAAACGCTTGAACTCGTCCATTGCTTCCGGCTTCATTCCGTAGTGCGTCATGTAGCCCATGAACCAGTCCATAACTGCGTTGCTGTCGAATACGATATTGACCGGAAACAGCTTGTTCTCGTATTCATATTCTCTGGTTGAGAGATCGAGCTTCACATCCCGGTCAAAGTTCTCTTTAATCTTTCGGTCTTCGGGGATGGAGAGGACAGCATCAAAACGATCCTCATCATCGTCGAGGCACTTCTCCATTGAGAGATAGTAATAACGCTTAATAGCCTTGCCTTTTTCTGTTTTGGTCGAGACCGGCTCTTTAGAGGATGTTGCCTGATAAATTGAAGTAAGCCGCTGCTGACCATCGAGAATCAAATGCTCCGGCTTCACAGAAACGCCTTTTACGCCCGTAATTGTACGGTATTTGAATTGGATGTCCGGATTGCCGTATTGCAGCCGCATGATGGCACCCATAGGATAACCCTGTGATAAGCTGGCGATAATGCCCCTAATTCGGTTATCATCCCAAGTCCAGTCACGCTGAAACTCCGGCAACTGCATGGAGCCGGACTTAACCTCTGCTAAAAGCTGACTGAGGTTTGTATCAAGAGATTGCGGGGAAATAATCACGTCTGCGCCTCCTTCATTGGCTTTTATTGATCGGACGAACTCATTCTGCTCTCCAAATCCGAAATATCGCTGCGGATGGAAGAGATGTCTGACTCAATATCGTCAATTCGCTCGGATAAAGACTCCTGCTGACTCTGAATGTACTCTATCTGCGAGTATAAGCCGCGCACTGCCAGAATCAGTTCTACCATCAGCCCTTTGTCATCAAGGGAGAGAAGGCGATCTTTTTCAGCCTGTATCTTTTCCGCCTCATGTTGAAGCCGCTCTTTCTCGCGAACTGCTTCTGCTGCGGCTTTCTCAAGACGAACCCGTTCCTTTTCAAGCCGCTTTTTCTGACGCTCATCTTTACTTCTTTTCAAGCTCTCCTGAACTTTATCAAACATGGTATAACCTCCAAATCAGGTAAACGATAATTTAGCAGCTTAGAGCTGGACGGCAGAGACATCAATCTCGCCGGACATCAGCTTGGGTAAAAGACTATCCCGAAGTCGTTTGAGCTTGTCGTTTTCAATGGCGTTAATCCGCATTTGAGCGTACATCGGTGAAACGAGAGACTGAAACTCTGCCAGCTCGTCCTCCGAAGGAAGAATTAACTCATAAGAGAGCGTGTCCGACGGTGTTGTTCTTTGTCTACTGCCCGTTGAGCCAGTAACATGACTACACATAAAGTCGGAAAAGGAGCCGCTGTCTATGACTGAGTACAGGAAATCCGTAATAGATTGATCCTTTGCTTTATAGACGATGAACTCCGTAGAGCATACTGCATTCCCGGTCAGACAATACGGCTTCCAAACACGCTTCGTTGTTGGGTTGAGTTTTGAGATCATGAAGCACGAGGCATCAATGATGAATTTATTGCTCTTGATGGATGTGGATAGCTCAAAGACCGGAAACCTCGCCTCATCAAAAGCTGGAATGCTATAATGCTCAAGCAGTATCTCAGGCTCTTTCAGTGGGTTGAAACTCTTATTTGAGATCGTCGCAACCTCTCCAAGAGTTACAATACGCCAGTCGGAAGGCAAATCATTAGGCGAAACAGTCTCAAAACGCTCATGATATATTGCTTGCGCTTGCTGCTCTAAATTATCGTTTATCTCGGTGTTGGTCTTGATTTTTTCATCGAGCATAGACAATGTACTCGCAATTCTCCTTTGCGTTTCTATATCAGGCAGAGACACGGTTTCCTTGTGAACGGTATTCCGGTTTATTCCCGGCACAGCGCTTGCCGAAGTGAACTTTGACCACTCAAGTGTTTTCAGAAAATAATAAATGAATTCCGCGTCATTACCATGAAAATCCTCAACAAATAATGTTGTGTTTAGCGGCCAGAAATCTTCTGCTGCATAAAACACCTCACCGATTGTTCCATATCGTCCTGTGATAACACCGGGAGCATTAACCATTGCTGTTGAATGAGTTCCTGTGATACCCGATGATGAGAAAATAGGCACTTGTCCGTCTTCGCGCTTCTGCTGCGGAAGATCAAAACCTCTCTTGAGCGTTATAAAATTACCGAGTTCACCGTTTCTCCAATTTCCCAAGTGATTCACCATCCTATCCGATGTATTTTCTGTGTGCCAGCTTCACGTTCTGTTGCTTCACCATCGCATAGTGCATGGTGGTGTCGATTTTCTGATGCCCTAAGAGCTGCTGGACTTGCTCTATGGGCATTCCTTTGTCTATGGCAGTAGTAGCCAGTGTGCGCCTGAACTTGTGAGGGTGAACCTTCGGGATATTCAGACGCTTTCCCAGCTCCCGAAGGCGTGTCTCCACTCCGCCGATCATCAATCGGTCAAAGGGAGCTTTCAGGGAAACAAACAAAGCCGGGTTTTCATCCGATCTGCCCTCAAGATAGTTTTGAAGGTGGATCTTCGTCCTTGCGTCGAAGTAGACCAATCGTTCTTTATTGCCCTTGCCGATAACCACGCATTCGCGTTCGTTGAAGTTGATGTCTTCGCGGTTTAGCGTGACCAGCTCTCCAACACGCATTCCGGACGAAGCCAGAAGATCAACCATAGCCAAATCACGCGCCGTTGTACAGTTGTCGCGCATCAGCTCCAACGCTTCATCGGTGTAGGTGTCCTTAACAACCTTTGCGGTTTTCACCTTATGAATCCGTCGCACCGGACTTTTCACGATGAAGTCCTCATCCTCAAGCCAAGAGAAGAAACTGGACAGGATCCGGCGGATGTTGTCTATGGTCACTTTACTCGACCTTCGCTGAACCTGATAGTTGGTTAGATAGCGGCGCAAATCATCTGTGGTGACCTGTTGCACAGCCTTTCCGACTCCGGCAATCAGAGATTCAATCGTCTTCCGGTAGTAGCTCAGGGTTTTTTCCGAACAGCCTTCGATCCGCTTTGCCGTGATAAATGCCTCGACTGCATCTGTTTCTTCTGCTGGAATTGAGCCACTATCATAGGTGATCGTTGCCCCTTCCAATGTCTCAGCCATTGCATCCCGAAGGTGCATGATCTGTTCGTTGTTAAGATACGGCAGCATTTTTCGCTGTATCTCCGTGATGAGTTGTTCTGTCATTGTCGTGTCTCCTTTCGAGGTAAGAGAACGACATTCAGTGGCAGTCCCTTTTGTAAAACTCTCGCCACTGGTGAGAGTTATTCAGACGGTAAACGATAATTTAGCAGCTTAGAGCTGGACGGCAGAGACATCAATCTCGCCGGACATCAGCTTGGGTAAAAGACTATCCCGAAGTCGTTTGAGCTTGTCGTTTTCAATGGCGTTAATCCGCATTTGAGCGTACATCGGTGAAACGAGAGACTGAAACTCTGCCAGCTCGTCCTCCGAAGGAAGAATTAACTCATAAGAGAGCGTGTCCGACGGTGTTGTTCTTTGTCTACTGCCCGTTGAGCCAGTAACATGACTACACATAAAGTCGGAAAAGGAGCCGCTGTCTATGACTGAGTACAGGAAATCCGTAATAGATTGATCCTTTGCTTTATAGACGATGAACTCCGTAGAGCATACTGCATTCCCGGTCAGACAATACGGCTTCCAAACACGCTTCGTTGTTGGGTTGAGTTTTGAGATCATGAAGCACGAGGCATCAATGATGAATTTATTGCTCTTGATGGATGTGGATAGCTCAAAGACCGGAAACCTCGCCTCATCAAAAGCTGGAATGCTATAATGCTCAAGCAGTATCTCAGGCTCTTTCAGTGGGTTGAAACTCTTATTTGAGATCGTCGCAACCTCTCCAAGAGTTACAATACGCCAGTCGGAAGGCAAATCATTAGGCGAAACAGTCTCAAAACGCTCATGATATATTGCTTGCGCTTGCTGCTCTAAATTATCGTTTATCTCCGTGTTAGCTTGAATTTTACTGTCTATTGCAGTCAGCACAGAAATAATAGCCTGTTGCTTTTCAAGTGATGGATATGAAACCATCATTCGCTTGAAGTCCTTTAGAATAATACGCGGAATTGCTGATCCGGAACCATATTTGTCTTTGACGTCCTGCCTAAATGATGGTGTACGCAAGACATAGTAAAGGAAGTCAGGCAGTATCTTTGATTTATCGCACCGTAGAATAGCGATAGATGAGAGCAATGCTGGCTTTTCCCTTTGGCGATAGATTATTATATCTTCAAAGAAACGCGCCCCATCTTTTCCTATCAGAATGTCATCAATTTGGGGGACGCAACCGTTTCTCTTGAGTGTTTCATAATCATCATTGCTAATCATCCGACATGATGCGAAATCAAAACCATAGTCCGTGAAATCCTTGACGGAAACCATATACTTCCCGTCATTTACACTTTTAGGGCTTGAATGAGAACCGTCTGTGACAAGAACGCACACATCGTTAATCGTTGAATGATTCCACTCATATGTCATATCCAATCGCCCCCAGTCGTTCTTTGATCTGAGCTTCAAGCTCATGAGACTTGGTGAAAAGCTCGGACAGTTCAGAAGTCAGACGTCCCATTTTCTCTTCAAACGGCTCACCGTCATCTTCCTGTTCCTCAATACCAACATAGCGTCCTGGAGTGAGAATGTAATCCTGCTTTGCAATGTCCTGTGTAGTGACAACAGCACAGAAGCCCTTTTCATCTTCGAGTGTTCCATCAACGAAGGCATTATAAGTGTCGGCGATTTTCTTGATGTCTTCATCCGTCAGTTCGCGCAACTTTCGTGTGACCATAGTACCGAGCTTCCGAGCGTCAATGAACAGCGTTTTGCCTTTCTGCTTCTTGTTCTTTGCAAGGAACCAGAGCGATACCGGAATCTGCGTTGTGTAGAAGAGCTGCGTCGGCATTGCGACGATACAGTCCACAAGGTCAGCGTTGATAATGTTTTTGCGAATTTCGCCTTCACCGCCAGACTGCGAGGAAAGCGAACCATTTGCAAGCACCATACCGATACGCCCATTCGGGGCGAGATGCCAGATCATGTGCTGCAACCACGCGAAGTTTGCATTTCCAGCAGGAGGCGTACCATACTGCCAACGGACATCATCAACGAGTTTATCCGCACCCCAGCCGGAGAGATTGAAGGGAGGATTCGCCATAATGAAGTCTGCCTTGAGTTGAGGGTGGCAGTCGTTAAAGAACGTGTCCGCATTAAACTTGCCGAGGTCGGCTTCAATGCCGCGAATGGCAAGATTCATCTGCGCCATCTTCCATGTGGTCGGGTTGGAGTCCTGACCGAAGACGGAAATCTTGTTGATGTTGCCGCCGTGGTTTTCGATAAACTTTGCAGACTGAACGAACATACCGCCAGAGCCGCAGCACGGGTCATAAACACGCCCATTAAACGGCTGCAACACTTCAACAAGGGTACGCACAACGCAAGAGGGAGTATAGAACTCACCGGCAAGTTTGCCTTCTTGCTCGGCAAACTTGGAGAGACAGTATTCGTATGTCCGACCAAGAATGTCCTTACTGCTTCCATGCTCGATCATCTGAATGTTGGTGAAGAGATCAACCACTTCACCAAGACGCCGCTTGTCCAGCTCTGGACGGGCGAAGTTCTTAGGAAGAATATCTTTGAGGCGCTTGTTTTCTTTCTCGATACTGCGCATTGCGTCATCAATCACCGTGCCAATTTCCGGCGTGTGAGCGGCAGCAGCAATCGCACTCCATCGTGCATTCTCAGGGACAAAGAAGATGTTTTCGGCAGTGTATTCGTCCTGATCCTCTTCAAATCCATCGCCTTCTTCAACCAGTTCCTTGTACTTTGCCTCGAAGCGATCAGAAATGTATTTCAAGAAAATCAATCCGAGGACGACGGACTTGTATTCGGATGCGTCGATGTTTCCGCGCAGGACGCAAGCCGCGTCCCAGATTTGTTTTTCAAAGCCGATATTGCTTGTATTTCCAGCCATAGTGCTTTCCTCCCATATATTTCATGCCTGTACAAAGTCTATAATCATTCGAAAATCGTTCAAAACATCGAGATGAATCTAATTAGTCATTTTTGTCAGGCACAATCTCCACAATATCCTCAATTCTACAATCCAGCGCCGCACAAATCTTCACGAGTATCTCTGTGGTAACATGCCCGTTCCGCCCCATCTTGGTGACAGATGCTGGGCTAATACCTGCCTTTTCACACAGGTCCTTTTTCTTCATGTCCTTATCGATGAGCAGCTTCCAGAGTTTTTTATAACTCACAGACATAAATATTTCCTCCATGCTGATATACAAAAATGCTCTGCCGCTTGGCAGAGCATTCGGTCTATTGCAGCCATACTGCCAAGGCCTATTCCAACACTTGACAGCGTTGTTTATAATGATAGCACATTTGGGCAGTAAAAGCAAGATAATGATAAATTCGCACGAATTTTGCAGCAATCATAGCGCACAGGATTTTTTTCACAAATAGAGGATTTCCCTCTTGACTCTTCCGTTACGTCATAGTGTATGGTAAGCTCACACGGAGGAGGGATACCCATGATGACCATTCACGAAGTCAGCAAACTGGCCGGTGTCAGTGTCCGAACGCTACACTACTATGATGCCATCGGGTTGCTGCCACCCACGGCCCTTACAGAAGCTGGTTACCGGCTGTATGATGATACAGCCTTGGCGCGGCTGCAATCCATTCTACTATTTCGGGAGCTGGAATTTCCGCTCAAAGACATCAAGAGCATTCTGGATAACCCAAAATTCGACCAGGCCACCGCTCTCACAGATCAGATCAAGCTGTTGGAGCTGCGGCAGAATCGGTTGGGACAGCTCATCGCCCTCGCCCGTGAAACCTTAGAAACAGGAGTAACACCTATGAAATTTGACGCATTTAGTAAAACCGAGCAAGAGAAGTACACCGCAGAGGTCAAAGAAAAATGGGGCAATACCATCGCCTATCAGGAATATCAGCAGCATGAAAAAGGCGGGGCTACCGGCAACCCTGCCGATTTGATGAGGCACTTTGCAAAGCTGGGCGAGCTGAAGCATCTTGCTCCTACCTCGCTGGAAGCGCAGGCGGCCATTCGTGATTTGCAGCAATTCATCACCGACCATTTTTACACTTGCACGCCGGAGATTCTGGCAGGCTTAGGCCAGATGTATGCGGCCGATGACCGCTTCCGTAAAAACATTGACATGGCTGGCGGTAAGGGCACGGCAGATTTCGTCGCACAGGCAATCGCTGCCTACTGCGGAAAGTAACTCT
>ERZ791608.912-NODE-912-length-11744-cov-3.770554_pt1 | contig 11744 bp, 9 predicted proteins | sample MGYA00510276_ERZ791608 | MGnify/ENA primary metagenome ERZ791608 (study PRJEB30046, sample SAMN00791908) | human gut metagenome | study: EMG produced TPA metagenomics assembly of the A metagenome-wide association study of gut microbiota in type 2...
ACAGCGCGCGAAACGGCGCATCGGTCACGCCCGCCATGGGCGCGAGCGTGAGCGGGCCGCAGATCTCGACGTTTCCGATCTTCACCATGCGATCTCGAGCTCCACGGGGCAGTGGTCGCTGCCGTAAATGTCGGAAAGGATGCTGGCCGTCTCGATCTTTTCCGCCGCGCGGTTCGAGCACAGGAAGTAGTCGATGCGCCAGCCGGCATTGTTCTCCCGCGCGTGGAAGCGGTAGCTCCACCACGAGTAGGCGTCCGTCTCGTCCGGATGCAGGGCGCGGAATGTGTCCGTGAAGCCGGCGCGCAGCAGCTCCTGAAACTTCGCGCGCTCCTCGGGGCTGAAGCCGGGGTTGCCGACGTTGCGCTTCGGGTTTTTCAGGTCGATCTCCGCTGCGGCGACGTTCATGTCCCCGCAGATGACGACCGGCTTGTGCCGGTCGAGCGAGCAGACGAATTCGCGGAACGCATCGTCCCAGCTCATCCGGTATTCCAGCCGGCGCAGACCGTCCTGGGCGTTTGGCGTGTAGACGCATACGAGGTAGAATTCCGGGTATTCGGCCGTGATCACGCGGCCCTCCAGATCGTGCTGCGGCAGGCCGAGATTATACTGCACGTCGAGCGGCTCGGCCTTCGTGAACACGGCGGTGCCGGAGTAGCCCTTTTTCTCGGCGCTGCACCAGTACTGATGGTAGCCTGGCAGGTCGAGCGCGATCTGCCCGGGCTGGAGCTTCGTCTCCTGCAGGCAGAAAATATCCGCATCCAGCGCGCGGAACGTGTCCGCAAAGCCCTTGGTCACACAGGCGCGCAGCCCGTTGACGTTCCAGGATACAAGTCGCATTTCGTGTCCTCCGTTTTCACCGCTACGCAGCGGTTGATCGTGATGCCCTGATCGTAGAATTTCGCCTCATAGTCGGTCATGACGCCGACAGGGCCGTCGGCGTGCAGATCGTGCGTGACCTCGCGCAGCTCCCAGCCCTCCTGCGCGAACTGCTCGAGTGAGAAGGCGAACAGCGGGTCGTTGTCGGTCTTGAACCAGATCTCGCCGCCGAGCGGCAGCACGTTTGCATACAGCGCCAGAAAGCCCGCATAGGTCAGGCGTCGCTTGTGCTGGCGGGATTTTTTCCATGGGTCGGGGAAGTTGATGTAGATGCGTGAGACCTCGCCGGGGGCGAACATGTCGAGCAGGTTGGCTGCGTCCCGGTCGAGAAAGCGCACGTTTTCGAGCCCGCGCTCGGTCACGCGCTCCATGCCGACGACCATGGCGTCCGGAACTTTTTCGATCGCGGCGAGGAAGATGTCCGGATTTTGTGCCGCGGTGTCCGCCGTGAAGCGGCCCTTGCCGCAGCCGAGCTCCAGCTGCAGCGCCTGATGGCCAGGGAAGTGCTCCAGCCAGTGACCGCGCAGCGCCTCGGGGTCAGTGATCAGCGTGGCCGCGCAGCGCTCCATGCGCGGGACGAGGTTGGGCTTTTTTCGCATTCTCATAGGTTGATGCTCCTGTCATAACAAGTCCTGATTTGATGTTTAGAGCATACCACACGCGCCCGAAAACTGCAACGCAGAAAACCGTTGCGCATTTCTAAAGAATATGTTAAACTTTATTTTATGCAAATTGCGAAATTCCATATCCGGGTGTAGCGCAGCTGGTAGCGCGGGTGGTTTGGGACCATCAGGCCGCAGGTTCGAACCCTGTCACTCGGACCATAAGTCCACCGTAATTTCGATAGAATTATGGTGGGCTTTTTCTGTGTCTGGGAACTGTTTGAAATAAGACTTTTGGCCGTTTTGGCATATAAATTGATCCCGCTGCGGAGAAATTTCGCAGCGGGATTTTCATTTTATGTAAGCTATTTTTGTCATAAGTGTAGCAGTAATCGTTAGATTTACGTATATTCGTTGAATTCGTGTTGCCTCTTTCTGGATGAATAATTCATTTCAGTCTTGAAATATGGAATTAATTTATTTATAATGGAAATGCGTGGATAACGCAGGCGAAACATATCATTAGAACGAAATGCGCTGATGATTTTTGGTGAAGAAAGCAAATGGGCTTCTAATGTACTCCATTTTACGGACTGAGCCGAAGTTGTATTTTCGTGGAGTTTGCCACTCCACGTGTAACGCAAAACATAGTTATTCTTTTGTATTATAGCACATTACATATTTAAATGCAATTGAATCAACAAAGAAATGGAAGAAAAAAGTATGTTTTTGTCAACTTACGTTAATTTTTTGCGGAGAATTACGTTGACTTAAAGTTCAGCGCAGTCATCCCAGCAGTCTGGATGAAATTAAAATAAGATCCACACCCAACATAATCACTGCACAAGGAGGAATTACAAAATGGCAAAGGGTGAGAATATCTTCAGACGGCGGGACGGTCGCTGGGAGGCTCGGTATATCAAGGGTCGTGAGCTATCCGGAAAAATCAAGTATGGATACTGTTATGGAAAAACATATCGGGAAGCCAAAGAGAAAGCCGCAAAGCGCAAAGCAGCTTTGGCAAATGGAGCTCCCTTACCGACAGCCAGAACGCAAAAACCGTTCTCCAGCTATTGCTTGGAATGGCTACATACAAAGAAATGCACGGTGAAAGAATCGACATATATTAAATACAGCACCGCGGTCAATAAGCACATCATGCCAAAGCTGGGCGAGTGCTGCCCGTTGGGATTTACCACAGAGCTGATGGATGGCTTTATCAAAGAGTTACAGTTTGAAGATGAGCTGGCGCCGAAGACGGTGCATGATATTCTAGTCGTGCTGCATGGCATTTTGAAGTTCGCTTCCTCGAAGTTTGCAGGCTCATTTCCCGCGGTGGAGATCAACTATCCGAAGATCGGCAAGAAGGAGATGCGCGTTTTGTCCAGAGAAGAGCAGGCGCGCCTCGTTGCCTATCTACATGAGGATCTGGATTCGTGCCGATTTGGTATCTTGCTGGCGCTATGTACAGGCATACGAATTGGTGAACTCTGTGCACTGCAGTGGGAAAGTGTTTCTACAAACGATAAAGCTATCCGAATTGCAAAGGCCCTGCAAAGGCTGCATGATATCAGCGTATCGCAAGGTGCTCGAACAAGGATTGTGATTGGTCCGCCCAAAAGCGATACCTCCGTGCGAACGATCCCTATGACGGAATACGCAACCGGGCTTTGCAGGCGCATGAAACCGCAAAGTTCAGCTGCGTATGTTCTGACAGGAACGGAAGCGTTCATGGAGCCGCGGACATTGCAGCATCGATTGGAAAAGTACACGCAGGCATGCGGTCTGGAGGGCGTGCATTTTCATACACTGCGCCACACATTTGCGACGCGAGCAGTTGAGGTCGGATTTGAAGTTAAATCATTGTCAGAAATATTAGGACATGCCTCTGTGACGATCACGTTGGACCGGTATGTGCACACTTCGCTGGAACTGAAACGGGATAATATGCAGAAATTGAAGGTAGTGGGTCTATAATCTACGCAGTCAAAACTAGTGTAAGTGAATATCATAAAAACGGGAAAAGCCTTGCACAGCAAGGCTTTTTCTTCGCTTTTGTAGTGGAGTGGCAAACTCCACGAAAGCTCCGCTGACACATCTGCATTAACAAAAGATGTTCGTTTTTGTGCAGCTATGGCGGAGGCGGTACTTACTTGAATTGCGCACCTTGAATGGATATTTTTGTACAGCAATTTGCAAATTCAATATCTGTGTAGAGCCTTTGCCCCTGGACGGCTTCGTGCTGAACCGATGGGGGGCAGAGATACAGATATCAATGTAGGGATGTGAGATATGTGACAACAACAGCGAGCAGCTGTTTGACAGAGGAGCGCTCTGCCGATGTGATCATTCAAATAGCAAAACCTGTATTGGAACAAAAGAAGCTGTACCTGATAACGAAGCGTGCTTTTGACATAGTATGTTCTTTCCTGGGCCTGCTGATTCTGGCAATCCCGATGATAATCATTGCATTGATCATCACTTTGGACTCGCCAGGTCCCCCAATTTTTAAGCAGGAGCGGCTCGGTCTCCATGGGAAGCCGTTTATGATCTATAAATTCAGGTCAATGCGTCTTGACGCAGAGGAAAACGGCCCGCAGTGGGCAGATGAACAGGATCCAAGATGCACACACTTCGGCCAAATTCTCAGACGCACCCGGCTGGACGAGCTTCCTCAGTTCTATAACATCCTGCGCGGCGACATGAGTTTCGTCGGCCCGCGGCCGGAGCGTGCTTATTTCTACGGAGAATTTGAAAAATACATTCCCGGTTTCTCCAACCGGTTAATGGTTGTTCCTGGCCTGACTGGACATGCTCAGGTGAATGGCGGATATTCTCTGAAGCCGGAAGAAAAAAATATCTACGATATGGAGTATATAGAAAAACGATCGATTTGGATGGATTTGGCGTGTATTGGAAAAACGATCCGCGTCGTTTTGTGCGGCGCGGGCGCCCGATAAAGAAAGATGCGTTTGGAGGACAATCCTAGAATATGAACGAAAGTAAGAAACCGTATGCTTCCGTGGGGGGCACAGAACTGTCACTATGGGATATTACAAAGATCCTGTTGGCAAAGATTCATTGGCTGCTCCTTGCGGGGGTCGTTGCTGCTGCGGGCGTTTATGCAGTAGTAACAATTTTTGTTACGCCGACCTATGAATCTCGAGTGAGTTTTTATGTATATAACAGTGCGGACAATTCTTCACAGGGAACGATCAATAACAGCGACCTCCAGGCGGCGGAGAGCCTTGCTACGACCTATTCAAAGATCCTGGCGAGCAATTCTGTTTTGGATTCCGTCCTGAGTGATTTGAGAGCAGAAACTTCATTGTCGAGAAAGGAACTTAGCCGCATGGTGAATGTCTCCGTTGTGTCGGATACACAGTTGCTGGAGGTGGTAGTGACCTCGACCAATTCGGAGCTTGCCTGCAAGATCGCCAATTCCTTTGCAAAAGTTGCGCCTACTGAAATCGTTCGTATTACCAAGGCGGGCGGCGTCGAGGTCGTGGACCGACCGGAGGTGGCAACGGAAAAATCTGCGCCCAGAACCGTATTTGACAGCGCGATTGGATTTGTGGTTGGCATGATACTGGCTTCAGTTGCTATTATTCTGCGAATGATGGCCGATACGACCATCTACCTGCCGGAGGACATTGAAAAGTCCGCCGGTGTGACTGTCCTTGGTCAGATACCGGACATCCATGCGACAAATGAGAATGCTGGCTGCTGGAAGCTGGCGGAGGGAGGTGCAGTGCTCTATGGCGAAAAAGAAAGAAAGCCGAAAGGTAGCGATTGAAGCTGTTCGTACAAACAGGAAACGTCTGCTGACCAATGAATCTCCATTTGCGATAAAGGAAGCCTATGTAAAGTTGCGCACCAGTTTGATGTTCTGCATGACGGCGGATAAGGAGCGCCCATGTACGAGCTTCGCCGTCACTAGCGCAAAGCCCTCTGAGGGCAAGAGCCTGACAGCAGCCAACATTGCCATTAGCTATGCAATGTTGGGTAAAAAGGTGCTCTTGATCGATGCGGATATGCGCAAGCCAACGCAGCGCCGCCTTTGGAGAGTGGAGAAGCCTACCGGACTGTGCGATTTTCTTGCAAAAATATCGAAGCTCGAACTGGACAAGGTGAAAGATCTGCCGCTCTGGATCGTTTGCACTGGAACCATCCCGCCGAACCCCTCCGAACTGCTTTCATCCGAGCGTATGAAGCACTTCGTGGAAGAAAGTGCAAAGGTTTATGACTACATTATTATCGACACGCCGCCGATCAATACGGTCGCTGACGCGCAAATTGTTTCGACCTATGTGGACGGTGTGGTACTCGTAGTCAAGTCCGGCGATACGACTGAGGATGAGCTGAACGAGGCCATCGATGCGGTACGCCGTGCGGGCGGAAACCTATGCGGCACGGTGCTCAACGACCTGAATATGAAATCCGTGAAGTATGCTTACAAATATAAATATGGGGGCAAATACGGATATAAGTATTCCTATTCTGAGTCGTATGAAGCGCGGTAATATGAAGCTCGACTTGTCGCTTGACTACCATGCCCATATTCTTCCTGGCTGTGACCATGGGAGCGATGGCCTTGCGACCTCGTTGAAACAGGTGGAGATGGCAGCTTCTGCTGGCGTGAAAACGATCTGTGCAACGCCGCATTTTTACCCGCATAAGGAATCCGTCGAGTCCTTCCTGCGCCGTAGGGAGAAAACTGCAGGGCTGCTGCTCCATGAGCTGCCTGAAAACGCTCCGCTGATTCAGCTCGGCGCAGAGGTGCTGATCTGCGATGGCATGGAACGGCTGGACGGCCTGAACCGCCTGTGCCGTGAGGGTACAAACGAGCTGTTGTTGGAAATGCCGTTTTATGCGTGGCCGGAGTCGATCTGGGACACGCTGTATCTTCTGTGTGACCTGGCGGATATTCAAATTGTCCTTGCTCACGCAGAGCGGTATCCTGCAGAGAATATTGAAAAACTGATTTGTGAGAGCGTGCCGCTCCAGCTCAATGCAGAATGCCTGACAAAGCCGCTGAAACGTAAACGGTATCTTGAATGGATTGAAAATGGATATGTAAAATACCTCGGAAGTGATATCCATATGCTGGGAGATCGGTACGAAGATTGGACTAAATGCCGAAGACTTCTAGGCAAATAATTGGAGCAGAAAGGGGCGCTTTATGAGCGCAGAGAGATATGGAGCATATTCTGTACTTATGTCAGTCTATAGCAAGGAAAACCCGGCATGGCTGAAACTTGCAATTGAAAGCATACAGGATCAAACACTACCGACTAGCGATTTTGTTTTGGTATGTGATGGGCCGTTGACTCCGGAATTGGATGGTGTCATAGCTGAAAAGCATTGTCAGATGGGCGAAATCTTAATGGTCGTGCGGCTTGAGAAAAACGTGGGTTTGGGGAATGCCTTGAATGAAGGAATAAAACATTGCAGGAATGAACTGGTTGCGCGTATGGATAGTGATGATATTGCATATGAGAGCAGGTACAAGTATGTATAAACGAAGGGCGGGTCGGCGTTACGCAAAAACGCAGATAGAATTGTTCCGTTTCATGTGGAAGCAAGGATTCATAAATGCTTGGCAGTATGCTGAGAGTTGCATTATCCGAAGTAGTTCTGCGCTGTCACCGAACTGGCTGCGCAAGTATATGTATATAACTTTTCTGCGTAGCTAAGGGTGCACATATGAGAGTACTGGAACAACATACGGGAATGACGGCTCATCAGACACTTCTGCTTGAAATGCTGAAAGATATTGATATCGTCTGCAAAAGGCGCCGAATATCATATCAGCTTTTTGCAGGCACGGCATTAGGAGCAGTCAGACATCACGGCTTCATTCCATGGGATGATGATGTGGATACATACTCGAAAAAGCAGAAGAACTTCCTAATGCAATACGGCATTTATGCGAAGAAGCCAATGAGTACAGTCATTATACACTATGCGCACAATCATTGGCCGAACAGTTTCATAGCGCTGAAGTTAATGAAGAATGTCTAAGAGATATTTTCGTGGAAGCAATTAGTAATTATAAAACTGCGGAGGTCAAGGAATGCAAGACGACAAAGTGACAAGCAAACAAAACAAAATCCGAATACGCCAAAGGAATGCAGGGATGACATATCGAAAATGGATATCAGTATTTTTGTGCGTCATATTCGTGTGTGGCCTGTTGGCCGGGTGCGGCAATGACAAAGTGCAAGAAGAACAGAATGATAATGTTTCTGCAAATACGATTCCAGAAGATGTAGTCGTTCATACGGACTACGGTGATCTGCATTATCCGGATCGTTGGCAGGAGTATGTTACCATTCGCCAGGAGCAGAACGGCAACACGATTGCGGTTACCTTTGAAACCAAGAGCGGAGAAGAAACCTATGAATTGTTCAAGGTTTTAATTGGTGATGACAGCAGTGAGGTTGTCGGCAGCCTGACGGACGACACGGGAACCCAGCGAAATGTTTATCTACATGTTGAGGAACTGCCTGCCGATTCTGGCTTGGAAGAGACAGAGCAGACCCGCTTCTACGCAATGCAAGAGGACTTAAATTATCTGATCGATCATTTAAGCTGAATGTAATTACAATAGGAGGAGAACTGTTATGACAAGTAGACTGGTGAAACGACATTTGTCTTTGTGCCTTGTTCTTGTGATGCTGCTGACAGCTATGCTGCCGGTCAGCGTCTTCGCGGCGGGCTCAAACGATGAAGGCTCTGCTGCTTCCGGGGGGAACGCAGCTGCAACTACGATGATTTCAGACTATGCAACATTCCTTTCCTGTTTCAAGGTTCTGGAAGGCTATGCCCAGACCTATGCGGAAGAAAATGCCGGTGAGGATGCCAATGCGCTGATCATCAACTATATCCGTACAGGCGTGGAGCGGTACACCTCCGGCACTTGGGAAATGGTCTGCGGCAAGGAGAATACTGCCTTTACCGCCTATGTTTCCGAGCAGGATACCGCGAACAATACCTCGGCTTCTGCACTGAAGAACTTGGGCAACTTCACATTGCCCAATGGCAATAAAGTTGACCTTGGCCATGTGTTTGGCGCAATGGATGTGGCCAACTATGCCAAGGCGCAGGGGATGACTGCGGCTGTTGTGCAGGCACGTGCCGATATGGGCAGCTGGGCCGGTGACATCGCGGACCTGATGTTCTGCGCCGAAAATGTGGACATCCCCGATAAGGTGGATACCACGGAGACGGACGTTGACATTCTGGCTGCCAACATTCGTACAAAATACCTCGGTGTAGATTACGGCACACTCAACAGTGTGGGTCACTCCTTCACTGATACGGACCTCTATGGCGACATGGATGCGTTCTATCTCACAACGGAGATGAACCGCGGCGGTGTGGCGTTGAGCACGATCATTGAGAACTACTTTACCGCAGGGCTTACAGACGCAAGCCGCGCTTCCTACTTCCTGACCAACCGTCTGGGCGGCATGGTCACCAAAGACGGTATCCGGAGCAAGGTTCTGAGCACCTATACCGGGAATACCCTGATCGGTGCGCTGGAGAGCTCGTACTCGCTGACAGATCTGCCCAATTGCGAGACGCTGCGCAAGGCCTGCTGCTATGCATTTGCGGATTATCTGTTTGATCTGGCTGGCGATCCCAACGGCACGGATCCCGTTGATCCCGACCCGGTCGATCCGGATCCTAAGCCCGAGCCGAAGCCGGATAATGCCTACTATTCTGTGTTTTCTTCGGACACGACGACGGTCGCGCCCGGTGTGACGCAGACGATCAACTATGCACTGACCAAGGACGACAAGCAGATCGTCTACTACATTGCCACGGCGGATATCGCCCGGGAGGATGTGAGCATCCACGCCAATTATCACGACAACGATCCGAGCCAGGGCTGGGCAATGTCCCGCGTGTCCGATCAGATGGCGGCGGCTCAGAAGCGGCATTCCGATCCGTCCGATGCGGCAAACTACGTCGAGCACTACAATGCAGTGGTCGGTGTCAACGCTGACTTCTACAACATGACCACCGGTGCCCCCAGCGGCGCTCTGGTTATGGATGGTGTCGAGTATCATGGCGGCACCTCCAAAAACTTCTTTGCGATCCTGAAAGACGGGACTGCCATGATCGGCGGGCCCAGCGATTACGCAGCTTATCAGGATCAGATCCAGGAGGCTGTCGGTGGCAGCGTTTATCTGGTCAAGGATGGGAAGCCTGTCGTGACTAGTGCGGCGGACTATTATAACAGCCGTCATTCCCGCACTTGTGTGGGTATCACTGCTGAGGGCAAGGTCGTCATGATGGTGCTGGACGGCCGTCAGGAACCCTTCTCCGCTGGCGGCACTGCTGAAGAACTGGCACAGATCATGCTGGACGCAGGCTGTGTGACCGCAATCAATCTGGATGGCGGCGGTTCCACTACCTTCGTAGCGAAGCAGGAAGGCAGCAATACGCTCACGGTTGTGAACCGTCCTTCGGATGGTTATGAGCGTTCCGTTAGTTCCTCTCTGATGGTGGTCTCCACGGCCCCTGTCTCTACGGAGTTTGATCATGCCCTGATCACCTCTGCTTACGATTACTTGACGAGCGGCGCCGCGGTTCGTCTGGTTGCTTCCGGTGTCAGTGTGTCCGGCAGCGCTGCGGAACTCCCTGCCAATCTTACATGGAAGTCCGCAGATGAAACCATCGGTACCGTCTCTGAAGATGGTGTTTTCACCGCCGTCAAGAAAGGCAGCGTGGAAATTCAGCTCCTGTCCGGTGACACGGTGATCGGCAGCAAGACGCTTACCGTGGTCGAGCCGAATGGACTGAAATTTTCCAAGACAAGCATCAACGCCATCTACGGGGATTCGGTTCGCCTTCCCCTGATCGCAACCTATAATGAGAATCCCGTCGCTGTATGCGCGGGCGATATCACATTTGAACTGAGCAACAGCGCAGCAGGTACTGTGGAAGCTGCGAACAATGGCTTTGCCTTTACTGGCAGCGAGGGATCCGGCCTGCGCAACGTTACCATTACGGCTATGATCACGCGGGACTATTCCATCAGTGCCACGATCAAGGTCGCCATGTACAGTGCCAATCAGGCGATTTTCGACTTTGACAACGCCACAGGCGGCGACAGAACCTTCGCATGGACAAGAGAAGTCTCCAACGCGGAATATCTCCCCGGCGGCGACGGCGAGACAGACCGCTATCATGTGATCGATCCCAGCCAGCCCATGAACGTCACCTATGTCTTTGGACTGGATATGATGACGATCAAGATGCCTGAAAAGCTGGAGCCGCTTCTGTCCATGGTTGCTGGCGGCGATATTTCCGGCATCACGGCCTGGGATCTGCTGCTCCAGCTGGCAGAGCGTGTCAGCCCGAAGACTGAGGTGACGGTGAAGTTCCAGTTCGACCAGAATGTCGATGTGGACATTTCCAACCTGACGGTGTCGAATGATTATTTCCGTCTGACGTCCGCATCCATGGACGAGAATAATCTGCTCACGGTGAAGTGCAATTTCATCAAGCAGAGCCAGGCCATTGATCCTGAAACGGCCAACCCCATCTGCATTCTCAGTGGTGTAAAGATGACCGCTAAGAACGGCGCGAATCAGACGCTGACAATTACGAACGCTGGTTCGATCGGCTATGATATCTATCTTGGCGCAAACGCACTCTACAACATGGCCAAGCAGACCTCCTTCCAGGAGCAGTATGGGATCTATCCCTATGAGGAGCCGGAAAATGTCACACATCCCAAGGGCGGCCATTTTTACTGCGAATCGTATCAGGAGTTCACGGATCGTTTCATCCTGGACAACGGCTCCTGGTCCGGCTGGAAAACGGTCAACGGTATATCCTACTACTTCGTCGAAAACAATGCCTTGAAGGGTATCCACAAGGTCCCTGGCCTCAACGATGAAAGCAACGAGTATTTCTACCAGTTCAATGAGACGACCGGTGCTTGCGAGGGCAAGGTCACAGGTCTGTTCGAACTTGACGGCGCACGGTACTACGCCATCAACGGTGTGGCCAAGTCTGGCTGGTGGAACCTGACGGATGCAGATGGTGAGAACAGCTATTATTACTTTGATAAAGAGACATTCAAAGGACTGAATGGCCCGAGTAGAGCATTCTTCGAGAATGTGACGTACACGTTTGATAACGGAAAGCTGTTGAAGGGAGAATACATCAAGTCTGGCAGCACCAGTGCTGCCACGAAGATCACCCTTACCAACGTGGTTCTGGTAAGCGATGTCAATGCAACTGCGA
>ERZ791608.921-NODE-921-length-11593-cov-2.102444_pt1 | contig 11593 bp, 12 predicted proteins | sample MGYA00510276_ERZ791608 | MGnify/ENA primary metagenome ERZ791608 (study PRJEB30046, sample SAMN00791908) | human gut metagenome | study: EMG produced TPA metagenomics assembly of the A metagenome-wide association study of gut microbiota in type 2...
TGAAGCAAAAGTAAAAGAAACGGCCTCTTTACAAGGTCGTTTCTTTGTTGTCGGACAATTGGTATCCGAATCTCCTTCTTCGTTTCCTGACAATAACATCTTCTTCATACAGACCAGGAATCCGATCCATTCCGGCTGCTTTCAGCCGTTTCATGTCCTCGTCCACTTTCCTGTCAGTCACTTTGGCGTAAAGCTGCGTGGTCTCAATACGCATATGCCCCATCATTTTGCCGACTGTCTCGATTGGAACACCCAATGAAAGGGTTATATGGGTTCCGAAATTGTGTCGTGCCTTATGAAATGTAAGTTCAAATCCGTAAACTTCACCCAACTGGTGGGCGAGCATAATGAAATACGTACGACTATACAGATTGAAGACCTTGTCATCCTTTCTCTGTTCCCGATATTTCTCTATTATCTTCAACGGAATATCCAGCAATCGGACAGAAGACAGTGTTCCTGTTTTCTGGCGATGGATATGGATCCACCATGAACCGTCTTCAGATTGGGTAATATCATTTACCCTCAATTTTTTCAAATCCGTATAGGCAAGTCCGGTAAAAGTGGAGAAGATGAACATATCCCTTACAAACTGAAGCTGTGGCTTCTCGACAGGTGTTGTAAGCAGTGTCTTCAGATCTTCCAGCTTTAGATGACGACTTTTCCGTTTGGGCAGTTCAGGATGAAGGCGACAATACGGATCACGGCGGATTGTTCCCTGGCTGACAGCCCGCATGGTCATCTTCTTCAGCCTGTAAAGATGTTCATGCACGCTCTTCGGGCTTAAATTCCTGTCCGTCCTGAGAAAAAGTTCAAAGTCATCGTAGAACACACGGTCAAGACTACGTAGCAGTACATCCTCTACGCCGCGTTTTTCCTGCACGAAAGCCGAAAGGTGCTTATATGAACGTAAGTAGGAATCATAACTCTCCTTTATACGATCCACACCGATACGTTTCTTAAACTCCTCGTTATGCTCTCTGAAAAGAGCCAGCAGAGTTAGCGGTTTCTGACCGACTCCCATCACGGCATTCTTTACCTGCTCTGCCGTAATAAATCCCAGACTGTTCTTAATCCGCCTGTAATGCTCCTTGATTTCTTTGGTCAGATCATCAATAGCCCGGTTGACGGTAATGGCATTCTCACTGCGGCCGTCAGCCCGTCCTTTTTCAGGATTCCAGATTGCCGGATTGACGGATACTTTCGTTCCTATCTGTTCCCATTTGGCATCTATGCTTATCTTGCACAGCAACTGGCACGTTCCATCCTTACGGACTTTGGTGCGGTTTATATAAAACAGTATCGCAAATGTACTGCGACGTTTGATTTCCATATTGTCAGTATTTCTTTTCATAATCCTATTTTTTGCCATTGTCAAATAACTACAGAAAACCGCTCAGCAATTATTTTATCCAATGCTTTCGTATCTGTATCTATCTTATTGTCTGTCACCTTTGCGTAATGCTGTGTGGTCTCAATACGACTGTGCCCCAACATCTTGCTGACCGTTTCAAGCGGTACGCCATGGGAAAGTGTAATTTCTGTCGCATAGGTATGACGGGCTGCATGGAAGACCAGCTTACGTCCTATACCGCAAATTTCGGCGATGCGTTTCAGATAACGATTCAATGAACTGTTGGAATACATGGGAAGAAGCTTTCCTTCAGGAGCCATATCGCGGTATTTTTCAATAATATGGAACGGCAGTTCCATAAGCGGTATTTCAAAATCTACACCGGTTTTCTTGCGAGAACTCCTGATCCACCAGGTACCATCTTCCGCGAGAGAAAGGTTTTCATTTGTCAGCAGACACATGTCGCTATAGGGAATACCCGTATAACAGGAAAACAGGAACATATCTCTCACATGATAAAGAATCTGATCATGGAGAGGTGTTGTCATAATCCTATTCAATTCTTCGGAGGTGAGATATTTCTGTTCCGGTTTCGGATGTACCGGTTCATATCCGACAAACGGGAATACTGTTATTATACCGTCAGCAATAGCTTCTCCGACAATTGTTTTCAGTTGGACGGTAAGATTGACTATTGTGCCTGAAGCCAGACAACATTCCGTACGTAGATACAAGTCATATTTTTCAATGAAGGAACGGTCCAATGCGGCAAAAGGGATATCTGACAGCTTATATTGCATCTGTAAAAAACGTACCAGATGATTGTAGGAATTGCGGTAAGCCCTCAATGTCTTTTCCGTACGATTGATCCCAACGCGTTTCTCGAAATTTCTAATGAAAAGTCTGAAATAGCTTAATAGGGTTTCCTGTTCCGAAGCCATACCCAAAAGTTGATGCTTTACATCCTCTGCTGTTACATCCTCACGGATTGCAGATTGTTCCGCAAAGATGCCGAGCGCGGCAGCTCGTATTTCATCCAGTCTGTTGTTTATGTCTCTTGCCGCAACACTTTTTCCACACGCCCGTCCGGATGACCACAATGACTGTGGCACACGAAACTTGACACTGAATGCTGTTTCAGAGTGCTTGCCGACAATAAGCCGTGCCATCACGGGACAGTTTCCCCTGGCATCCGCCTCGCTCTTTTTAAGGTAGAACGAAACCTTTACATCTGTCTGATTCATAATCTGTTCCATTGTTTGCAAAATTAACAGAGACAGAGTTAATCATCGGCATGTAAAATATCGTCAGACATCGACAAAGCTATCACCATTGACTTCCGGAACCTATATTTTTCATATCTCAAAAAAAATAAGTACCTTCGCTAAGCCAAAATGATGAAACTGCGTTCTTTACGGTCGGAGCAGAAAGGATTTTCAAACAACTCCATACAACTGGAATGGGCAACGGATAGGTAGCAATTTTTTCGCTTAACTATTCAAAAAACGGCTTCAAAGCACACATTTACAAATGCGGAATAATGCTGCGTATCTCCCTGAAAGCCCAATAGTTTACATTATTCTTCCTAAATCCATCCGAAATCGGGCGAGTTTCACTATATTTGTCCCATGCAAAACATATTACTTATTTTCATCGTAACCTATACAGTAGTTCATCTCATGATGAGCGCCGTGCTGTTTCTATATTCACGCTATAAGGTGGAATATCTGGCTCCGGCTTGGATTACCTCCATCTTTGGTATTGGCGGATGCATCAGTATTCCTTTCATTCTGCATTATGAAGGAAAGGAATTCGGAATCCTGCATCCCTACATGCTGATGTTGCTCGTAGCCAGTTCTTTCCTGCAAAGTCTTCAGCCGCTGGGCATCGCCATGCCAGGCTATCTGCAATGGGGACGCATGTGGCGTTATGCCACTCCGGCCTTAACCGTTTTGTCCATTTATGCCTTGGGACTACTGATGGACAGCGAACCGGTCGTGCTGCAAAATTTCTCGGACATCCCCGAAAAGCTGCTCCAAAGTGATATTCTACTGCGGGTTGCCTGCCTTGGAGTTTCCATATATTATATTGTGAACATCTTCCGTCTGCCCCATCTGTTGATCAAACACACTCAAGTGCCCCGATATGTCAAGGCTTACGGCAGTGCCATCGGTATCGTAGCCACTTATTATGTGGTGGCTACCATTTTCTTCAGCATGATCAACATCCTGATTTATCTCGGCCTGTTTACTCTGCTAAACATGTATATCTTCTTCAGAACTCTGGAGACCATGGCCATCCATCTGCCCAAACCGGCCATAGAACAGGTGCAGGAGGCTCCGACTCAGGAATGGATTGCCGAAGTGGAAAAAGAGGACTTCAACCAGGCCAATAAACAGCGCTTTAACCGGATGGAATTCTTCATGCAACAGAAAAAGGAATGGACCGACAACACCTTTGGCCGTGACCGTCTGTGCGAAGCGACCGGCATCAACCGGCATCTGATGCTGCAATGCCTGCGCAGTCAGGGCTACAACAACATTCACGATTATATCAACTCCTACCGCATCAATGCTTTGAAGCAGAAAATCAGAAGCGGAGAAATCCGGACGGCCAACGAAAGTGTCATCGTGGGATTCGGCTCCGGCAAAACAGCCCGCAACTGTTTTGAACGCATGGAGGATCAGTCGCTGGACGATTATATCAAAGAAAAAGGGCCGAAAGCATAATCCTTTTTCAACCTCTGCACCATACAAAAAAATCATCAGCATGACTTTGGAATGAGATCGAAATGAAATTCCAAAATCATGCTGATGATTTTTTTATGCCTTAATAGGCCTTGAATGTTACTTGACCAGAACCTTCTTACCGTTCTGGATATAAACTCCGGCCGGCAATCCTTTCAGGCTGTCGTCTTTGCGCACACAAACGCCCTGCAAAGTATATACCCCCTGCTTTTTCTGTGGAGCAACCTGTATGTTTTCAATACCCGTTGTGCCACTCTCCTGCTGATAGTTTATACGGAACACGGCCTGTGTTTCGGGCTCTGCATATTCAAAATAAGCACGCGTACCGTTGACTGTTGCGTTTGCGCCTCCCTTAATCAGTTTATTCTGTGCCACCCCGTATTTGCCATACATACTGAATCCCGGCTCATAATTACCGATAAAAGTCATCCCATTAAAGGATACCGGCTGTGGTGTGGCCGCATAAATCTCACGACCTGTAAAGGTGAGTGTCATGGCCGGAATCTCTGTCGGGCAATATACCATATAAGGTTTGTTGGCCTCCAGCTGATCCACAATCGCGAAGTCCAGTCCCGTATTCGGATCATAAGCCACGAACTGCTGGGCAACGACGCCCTCGCCTAATTCAGAGACGTTGCAATCGAACGGAAGACAAAGAGTATTCCATCCGGCAGACAGCTTGCGGTCAAGCTGAATTTCTTCAGCGTAAATACTTTCTTCGGCTACAAAAGAAGCCTTATCTTCTATTAAAAGCTCTGTGATATAAACAAAAGGCTCGTATTCCACTTCTATCTCATCCACACGAATACCATTGGTAATAATAGAGAAAACGACTGGCTCATCACCCCAAACGGAAATCTGTCCTGTATTTGCAACCTCATGATACAGAGAAGAATGCCATTTCCCTTCGTAACCTCCGTTCACATATTTTACCGTGGAACCAGAAAAGAAACCACCCTGACTATGTCCTCCAACTTGAACTGATTTGATTCTGGTTCTTTTTCCTTCGGGTGCCAAAATCTCAAAGTACATCTCTCCCTTATTGATATACAACTCGGATTTAGAGAAAGAAATAGCACCATTTCTAGAAGTCAGTTTCAATGTTCCTGCTCCATCAGGAAGTTCATAAGTAAAAACACCATTAACTAAACTATTCAACTGATCCTTTGAAAGACTCAGACTCTGCGCAACCATAGAAACGGTCATCAGCGCACAAACAAAGAAATAAACAAATCTTTTCATACCTTATAGTCACAAAAAAATAGGGGAACATAAACTCCCCTATTTTTTTGTCATTGATTAAACGACTTTATTACCAAATATCTGCTCCACTTTCTGAATTAGAGTTGAACTCACCGTCAAACTCACCGTCACCCGGCAGAATTCCTGTTGCAGGACCGCCATCACCCGGCAAGATAGATGATGCCAACATATCACAAGCTTCTACTGCTACAATCTCACAAACCGGAGCTGAATAAATTTTCTTCATTTTATTATCGAGTTTATTGTATTCTATAATTTATTTATTAATCACTACTTTCTTACCGTTTACGATATAGATACCCTTCTGCAAGCCATTCAAAGAAGTAGCTCCCTTCAATACCTGAACACCCTGCAAGGTATATACGTCGTAAGTCTGTGCAGCGCCATTGTCAACCTGACCGATACCGGTAGTTCCGTTGCCACCTTCACCATACAGGTTGATGCGAACCTGTGCCGGCTGTTCACCCTGCTTGGTAAAGTAAGCACGAGTTGCCTTCAAAGTAGAGTTTGCACCACCCAGAATGATTTTCTGAACGTCATCAATAGTCGCAATACCATACTTGCCGCTCATAGACATCACAGCATCGTATGAACCTACGAAGGTATAATCACCCTTAGTTACAGAAACCGGAGTGGTTGAAGTAATCTCTGTACCAAATTAAGTCGGAGTTTCTTTAGCTGCCTTAAAGTAAATCAAGTAAGGTTTGTTTGCTTCCAAAACCTCTACTTCATCAAAGTTCAAGCCATTCTCGTCTGCGCTGATGAGTTCCTGAACAGAAGTTGCATTCTCACCAAAGGCCACAACCGGAGTTGTAAACGGCAAACAGATGGTACTCCAGCCTTCTGAGAAGGTACGATTATAAGCAATATTTGTCAAACCTGCATTCAAACTCAGAGCCTGACCGTCTGTATAAGTCTGTGTTTCGGCAAAAGTTACCTTAATGATCATATTCATCAACGTAAATGGAATATCAATCACAGCTTCCATCTTATCTTCACCGATGATTGTAGCATTTAAAGTAACAGGAATCTCTCCCAAGAATGGTCCGATAGCCTCAGGATTATCACCAGCCGTAATAGTAATAGTCTGGGTTGTCTGAATCTTACCCTCTACAATCTCAAGATTAGTCAACTTAATATTACCAACAGGAATAGCCTCAGCTCCACTACCCAAAGTAAAGTTATTCAATGCCAAAGAAGTTGTTCCGTCAATTTCCTTGATCAACTGAATCTTTGCAGGCTGAGAAGGCATAGACTGATCGTTAATCGTTACAACCAGATCATTTTCATACTCTGTAACTACAGGCTGTGGTTTTGCAAACTGCACTTTGTAAGTATGCACATTGCTTGAATTCACACTGAAATCATTACCCTTTACAGTAATAGTCAATACAGCAGAAGCCTCATCATAAGACTTTTCAATTGTAGCTCCTTTACCATTAGAAGTACAAGTCAGTTTGCTTTCATCATACAATGCATCTATAGTATAGTTTGTGTTGCCCTGCTGAAAATAGTCTTGACCGTCGTAGTTCAAGGATGCTAACTCAGAAAAATAAATCAAACGGACATCATCAAGAATCAACTCGTCATTATCAGATCCTCCTGGAGTTGGATTCGTAGTAAATGATGCTAACATGTACTGCTCTCCGGCAGGAGCGACATTACCTGTATAATCAAATTTAGCTTCAAAATACTTCCAATCAGAAGTTTCAGGAATTACAATTGCAGCCAACGCTATCTTATGATTTTCATAACCGGCTTCATTGGAAGTTTCTGGATCCTTATAGTCATATTTATCATGCAGAATAAACTGACCACGACCATTAGGACTACCACCAGACTTAAACTTTGCCATACAAGACACTGCATCTGGAGTTCCTGCAAACTGCAAACTATGAGCACCACTAGAGAGATCTGTATAATTATAGTTCTTTGCATTAGAAGGAGTTGTGGAGCCCATGTTGATTTTACCAGTCGTTAAATTTCCATTCGCTTTTGCTCCCACAATACTCTTTGAATATAATTTTACACCTACTGTGCCGTTATACCCCTCTACTTTCTGTGGGTTCGGAGATTGTCCTTTGGCAATACTTCCTATAAATCCCCCTAAATCATCAGTTCGGGCACTGTTAAAAGAGTTCCATCCATTGCCTGGCTCCTTATCACTAGCCCAAGTTTCAAAATCAGAATTTGGAATCTGATACACCCCCTGTGCATTCATCCATGTAGCACATAAGAGTGCCGCAAAAGTAAAAATTTTCTTCATTTCAAATATTTAATTATTCCTGTTTACGCAATCTTTTTATGTAAAGAAAAACATATTTTCTTATTTTCTGCGATGCAAAATTACAAAAAAAACAGAACTCGACTAAAGAAATTGGTATAGATTCTGTCTTACCTGTTTTTTTATAAGAAAATTTCGGTAATTTCTTAATACCGTATTTTCTTTTATAGATAGATACCTATAAATCACAGATTTATAATTCCCTTCTACGAAAATCAGGAAACGAAGCTATTTTGAGAGGATCACCTAAAAATCCGGCTAGGAACCAGTTTAAAAGGCATACAAACCCTATTTCAAAATAATCAGAAGTCCCAATAAAAAAGAAAATCATTCTATCCTCTCCTGCAAAATAAAGTCATGACCTGATATAAAAAGTCTCTATGATGAAACGAGGCGGAAAAAACAAATATAAGCAGAAAAAATATCGGGGTGAATACCTAACCGTATCCACCCCGACATTCATTTATCTGATATTACCAGATTATTTCTTAATCACCTTTTTACCGTTTACAACATAAACACCCGGCTGCAAACCGTTCAGTGCATTTTCAGGAGCAACGTGGCTACGCAACAAAGCACCAGCCAAAGAGTAAACATCTACCAACTTATCTGTAGTTACGGATACATGAGTAATTCCTGTCATAATATCACTACCGAAAGTTACCTCTATAGTCTGTCCCAGAGTACTAGTCATGTCAATATCAATAGTACAATACAACTGATCTTCGCTGATTTTACCCTTCATATCAATAGGCACCTGACCTAACAATGGACCCAACCAGTCCTTGCTGGTATCATCACCAGGCTGAATGGTAATGGTTTGCTGCACACTAAAAGTGTTATATCCTTCGCCAGCAGTCAAAATAACATTCTTCAATTCAATGTTACCAACGTAAACTTCCTCGCCCAAGCAGAAATTCTTCAGAATAAAATCACAAGTTCCATCCTCATGATTTACAAAATCAATATTAGATTTCTGAGCAGGTGTAGAAACCTCATTAATTGTAACAATCAAGTCGTCAGTGTAAGTCTTTGAAGTCTGGGCAAAACCTGCCAGAGAGAAAAGACCGAAAGCGGCCAAAAGTAAAGTTTTCTTCATACTTTATTAATATTTTAATTTTAAGTTAATACAAATAAGCGATACCAAAAGTTGCATAAAGCGGATACATCGGGAAATCAATAGTTTTAAAGTCGCTCTTGAACACACTGTTCATACCCCAATCCAGATTGGCAAACGCTGTAAAACGACGGGTAATCTTCCAGTCGGCACCCAACTCCACGCCCCAAAGCACCCGACGCATATCATCGGCAAAGTTATAGGTTGCCGGATTCTCTTTAGAGATTTCCACTTTTTCTCCTGTCGGATCTCCTACACGAAGGTAACCATCGTAAACAGAGCCTTCAAAATCGCGATACATCAGGAAAGAAACATAAGGACCGATATTGATGTTCCAACGTGGGCTGACCCGGAATGTGGCCATGACGGGCACTGTAAAACCACTCATAAATGTCTTGGTTTCATCAGTTCCTGTAAACATACCTTCCAGATAGTCCTCTCCCATCTGAATACCCATCTTATAATTCTTCACAGTGGCACCGGTATTCATACCTTCCATAAAATAATGGACACCGGTCATAATACCACAGCGCTTGTTGAACATATTATAAAAATCGGCGCTTATGGCCCATCCACCCTCTGGATTGAAACGGCCGATACTGCGAATCTCTGCCGGCAACGGCATCGGAGAAGTACCTCCCAAGACATATCCTGTACGCAACAGGAAACCCCAACTGGTGCCTCGCGGTGTATTCCACTTTTCATATAAATCCTCGGCCTGTGCATTCCAAACTGTCAACGACAGGACCAACAATAACAAATACTTTATCTTTTTCATAAATCGTTTATTCGTAAATAATTGTGGATTCATCAACTAATAAAGTGCTGCCCACAGCACCGCAGAAAGTGGCTCCGTCAATACTTGACGTGAACACAACGGCCAGATTATAACCAAAATTACGCAATCGGGCGATATCCAGATTTTGTCTGTACTCGAGCGGCAAATCAAAATGTTCCCAAGCACAAGTATCTGCTACTCCCGTAACCTTAAATTCCGGAACACGGGCTATGGCCACAATATTCTCATGAGTCAGCACATCATCTCCATAAAGAGTAACAGGCTGACCGTTTTCATCGGTATTCTTATAAAGTACCGCATAAGCATCGGGAGCATCTACACGTCCAAGAACCTCCATGCCATAACGGTCCTGAAACTTTTCACCGGGCTGAAACTTATAGTATCCGGTAAAGCGCAATGGTTTCTGATTGACAGGAACACCAAAGCGAGTAGCCTTCATGGCATCCTTCAATGCATTCTGTGTATCAAACGAACCCAAGAAGAGGTTTCCGGCTGCAATACGCATATTTACCATCGCACCCAAACCACCGGTTTCACAAGTCTGCAATTTGACTCCTTTACCACTCACTCCCTTCTCCAACATGACAGAAGGATATTCATGTGGTTTGGCAGAAGAACGGCTCAAAGCAAAACCGGAATTACCGGTTGCCCAAAGATCCTGACGCACATTGCCACGACCATAAGCAAACCAGGTATAGAAACGCTCCTTAGGCTGCTCCAGTTCTACTGTTTCAAAATCAAAATTCGGATTCAAGACCGTCATCGGAATAAAACGTACCTTATAAATACGGCTCCACTGCTTGTCTTCAGAAACTACAGTATAAGTAACATCCCCTTTGCTAAAATCCTGTACCGAACCGTTTGCAGGTGTTACTGTCGCTCCCGGAGTCGTGGCCAAAGTAACTCGAACCTGAGACAAATCTTCTCTTCGGACATCAGGACGAATAGAATAAATAATTACAGAATCCGTTGAATTTACGTTCTGGAGTGTATCAGAAACTACATAAAAAATAGTATCTGCTGCATCGTGATGCACTTTACAAACTTCTATATCGCATTCTGAATTAAGTGGTTCGTCCTTGATACAAGAAGTGGCCAGACAGGCACAAAAAGGAATTAATAAAAAAACATTCTTTTTCATTCTAAGTTCTATAGTAGATAAGATGGCGCAAAGTTACACCAAAAACAAGGAAAAAGGAAACAGAAAACGGTATAAAATAATGAATTACCGTTTTTTCTTACCTGAAATGAATTATATAATCCCTAAAATAATAGGATAGTTTTCCATTTTAGACTTCGCATGTCATTTCCCATCAGAGTTTTTCTGCTCCACTACAGCCCGCAAGATTACCACATCTTCCAAAGGGCGGTCAGCAGAATCTGTCTTGCATTTTTGGATCTTTTTTACAACAGACAAGCCGTCGATTACCTCTCCGAAGACCGTAAACTGACCGTCCAGATTCGGCGTGCCTCCATACTGTTCATATTTGGAGATGTGTTCGTAATTAAACTTTACAGTTCCATTCGTCTGTTCCAAAACATAAGGCTGTATCTTTTGCAGCGCAGAAGGAGTATAGTATTCCCCCCAAACAATATAAAACTGTGAACCGTTGCTCCGGCGTTCGGGGTTCACCTCATCCGGATCACGAGCCATAGCCAAAGCACCACGCAAATGATAAGAATAAGGCCAGTCGATTTCTGCCGGTAAGGTATATCCCGGACCACCTTTTCCCAAAGCCTTGCCTTTAGGTGCTCCTTTGGAATCCGGATCACCTCCCTGAATAATATAATCTTTGATCACTCTATGAAAAAGGGTACCGTCATAATATCCTTCAGAAACCAACTTCAGAAAATTATCCCGATGCAAAGGAGTATCATTGTATAAAGCCACACGTATCACCCCAAGAGAAGTTTCCAAACGAATAATAGAACGTTTCTCCTTATCACCTGCAAAACATCCGGCAACAAAAAGACCCAAAAAGCAAAAAAAGACAATGATTTTTCTCATCAGAATTAAAAAATATTAAAC
>ERZ791608.924-NODE-924-length-11550-cov-2.617921_pt1 | contig 11550 bp, 10 predicted proteins | sample MGYA00510276_ERZ791608 | MGnify/ENA primary metagenome ERZ791608 (study PRJEB30046, sample SAMN00791908) | human gut metagenome | study: EMG produced TPA metagenomics assembly of the A metagenome-wide association study of gut microbiota in type 2...
CGCCCGTACACAGTATTTGAAGCTACGCGGAGAAAAACTCAATGCTGCCGATTTTGATTTGTTCTTCAAAGGACTCGTTTGGAATCAGACTGACCCTGTAATCGAAGCTTGGCAGGCTTACTACACCCTTGAAAGCGCTCAAGCCGAAAATAATCAGTCAAAGATCGCCGCTGCACTTCTTAAGGCTAAAGTGCTTTATCGAGACTCCAAAGCCGTCACCGATCCAGCACTGATGAAGCTCGGTGACCGAATTGCCGAAGCAGATCGTACTTGGCTTTGGACTCGCGTCATGATCCTCCTGCAGAAGAATCGGATGACGGAAACCAAGCGCGTACTTGAAACGCTCCCGCGCCCGGAACTGCCTGCCCCCATGAAGGAGCTCCGTTCCATCATTGACGAACCTACTTTATGGCTGCGTCGTCAAAAAAATCTTGGAAATCTTCCTGCACGCCTCGCGGTCTTTGCGTCTGTACGCATTGCCCATCTCCGCCCGGCAGATGCCGCCCGCATTGCACAAGCCGCAGTTGATCCCAAGGCCAATGCCTTCTGGCGTTCGCTTGTTTGGTCCCGCATTGGCTTCACAGCCACTACCCAGCTCAACCCCAAGGCCAGCAGCTGGTACGCCAAAGCTGGCAGTGCGCTGCAGCAATTTCCTCTAGCCGTAGTAGACACCCAACAACTTGCCGCCTGGCATGCTCGTGCGCTTATCCGCGACGGCAGCTGGTACGGTCTGAGCAAAGTCATTGACGCCATGCCTGCAGAATTAAAGCGTGAAGAAGTCTGGACTTATTGGCGCGGACGAGCACTCGCCTCTCGCGGCCTTAAGACCGATGCGCAAACGGCCTTCACTTCGATAGCACATCGCACAACTTTCTACGGAAAGCTTGCCGCCGACGAACTCGGCCGTTCCTACGGTTTTTCTAAGCCTCCAAAAGCCATGCCGCGGCAGGTCGAGATCGATAAGTGGGCGGAAAACACCGCCATCCAACGTGCACGCAGCCTCTATCGCATGAGTCTTTACCGCGAGGGACACCGTGAATGGAACTGGGCAATGCGCGGCATCACTCCGCAGGAGAGTCTTGCACTGGCAGCCTACGCTCGGCAGACGCGGCTCATTCACCGCATGATTAACACAAGCCTCAAAAGCGGTGATCAGACCGTCGTTATTGAACAACGCTTTCCGCGACCTCATGCAGCTTTGATCCGGATTGTGAGTGAGGCACAGTCTCTGCCATCTGCCTGGGTCTATGGTTTGATTCGTCAGGAATCACGCTTCATTCCTGCAGTCAGCTCTGCCGTCGGTGCTCGCGGCCTTATGCAGATCATGCCGGCTACGGCCCAATGGATGGCACGGCACCTTGGCATCGACTCATTCGAGCAAAAAAGCCTCACCGAGCTCGAGATGAATCTTGTTCTGGGCACCGCCTATCTCCGTATGCTCTACCTCGATATGGAGGAAAGCTACGTGCTCGCTACTGCTGCCTATAACGCAGGTCCAAACCGAGCCCGTATCTGGCGTGCTGCTGTCAGAAACTCAATGGAAGCGGCAGCCTTCATCGAAACAATTCCCTATTTTGAAACACGGGAGTATGTCAAAAATGTTCTTGCCAATATGCACACCTACGCAATGCTGACTGGCGAGCTGGATGGACGCTTTGCGAAACTGCTCGGCCGTGTGGAGCCAGGACGAAGCAAAGCAGCCGATCTCCCGTAAATAATCATTTTGGGTTGAAAAATGAAGATTTTTCCCGTCGGCGGTTACGTCCGCGACATGCTGCTCCGAAAGCGAGGTTTTAAACTTCCCGAGGGCGATCGCGACTGGGTTGTGATTGGCGAAACTCCCGAAGCGATGATCAAGCGTGGCTATCTGCCAGTGGGCGGCGACTTTCCTGTCTTCCTCCATCCCCGAAGCCACGAAGAATATGCATTGGCGCGTACTGAACGCAAGACCGCTCCGGGCTATCACGGCTTTATCTTCCATGCGTCGCCGGATGTGACGCTTGAAGAAGATCTTGCTCGACGCGATTTAACAATCAACGCCATGGCGCTCGCTCCCGACGGATTCATCATAGATCCCTTCGGGGGACAGCACGATCTCGCTGCCGGCATCCTGCGGCATGTGAGCCCTGCCTTTGCTGAAGATCCCGTTCGTATCCTGCGCATCGCCCGCTTTGCTGCGCGCCTGCCGTCTTTCTCCATCGCTCCTGAAACGATGGCATTAATGCGCCGAATGGTCGACTCCGGTGAAGCGGATGCCCTCGTACCAGAACGAGTGCTCGCAGAATTCACTAAAGGGTTGAGAACTGCCACTCCGTGTCGAATGCTTGACATTCTTACCGAATGCGGGTTTTGTCAACGTCTCTATCCTGAGCTAAGGCTCTCAGCACAGCTTCGCGGCCGCCTGCATCGAGCCCGTCTAGCAAACTTCCCTGTGGACTTGCTGCTCGCCGTTCTTGCGTCCGGCATCGAAAGCGAAACGAAGAATCTTAAGGCACCAACGCCAGGGCGGCAATTTCTTGCTCGTATTCGAGCCAGTGCTCAAGCGCAGGAATTTGCTCAAATCCTGACGGGCGGAACGACCGGCGGAATAGAAAAACTTCGGAATATCACAACGTTTGAGGACACAATCGAATTCCTCCGTCAAGTTGATGCACTGCGTAAACCTGAGCGCGCAAAACTCCTTCTCGCTTTAAGAAACGCTGTACTGCAACCTCCTGAAGGCAGCGCTGAAACAATAAAACTTGCTCAGACTATGCGGGCTTGGACAAGCGTGGATGCAGGTGCAGTAGCTCAGACAGCAGCGAGCCCCAAAGAAATTGCACAAAAAGTACTCACTGCTCGCGTACAGGCGGCAGCAGACGCTTGGCGTGCTGAGGCGTGAGGTTAGAAAAGGAGCTTCCCAAGAACGAGTGCAAAGACGGCCAAAAGAATCGTACTCATAAAGGGAAGCTCAATTTCGCGACCTAGGATCCGAAAGTGAATGTCCCCGGGGAGTCGCCCGAGACCAAAGCGCTTCAATGACGGCATTGCCGTAATAAGAAGCAGCAGAATAATGAAGATAACAAGAGCCCAACGCATAGTTGAATTATTTTATCGGACGCAGGCTCGCCTACAATGCGAAACCCAGATACATCTTCAGGGTTTCTTCCAGCATGTCGACGCTTCCTAGTCCTGAATCACTGCGCTTTTCCTGCCGCAGGATCTTTCTAAAAAATTTACGACTCACTTGCCGCATTGGCGCCTATGAAACTGAACGCAGCGCCTCTCAGTCGGTAGTATTCAACGCCGACATTTGGGTGCGCTTTTCCGCAAGTTCAAGCCAACGCGATGCCCTTGAAGATGTTCTCAACTACGATCTTGCCGTTGAAATCTTTCGTGAGGAATCCTCTCGGGGTCACATCGATCTGCAGGAAACACTGGTCGACCGCATTGCAGAACGTCTGTCGAATCTTCCCGGCGTCGAGCTTATCCGCATTTCCTCCGAAAAAACCGAAGCCTATGACGATGCCGATGCGATCGGCGTAGAAGTCTGGCGCAGCGGGTCTCCTCTTCTTACCTAAGCTTTTTCAACATGACTGATGTGATTCCTCTGATTCCTGAAGCGCCTGCTACTTTTGCAGATGATGCTGCCGACATTGGCGCACTTGCTGCTCAGGGTGAAACACCTCCCAACGAACGCAACCGCAAATCCGTTTCACAAAAGAAGCTTGAAAAACGTATCGTGCGCCTTACCGGTCAAGCCGTCACTGACTTTGACATGATTCGAGAAGGTGACAAGATCATGGTAGCCATGAGCGGCGGCAAGGACAGCTATGTACTGCTCGATACGTTAAAGATTCTGCAGGCACGTGCGCCAATACACTTTGATCTTTTGGCCGTCAATGTGCATCAGCACATCCCGGAATTTCCACTTGAAGCCTTGAAAAAGCATCTGGAACATTCAGGGATACCTTTTCACATTGAGGATCAAGACACGAACTCGCTTATCCAGAAACTCATTCCGGAAGGTAAAAATGTATGCTCGCTCTGTGCTCGTCTGCGCCGCGGCATCCTATACCGGGTAGCCCGGGAAACCGGCTGCAACCGCATTGCGCTCGGTCATCATATGGACGACATCGTCAGCACACTGCTCCTCAATCTCTTTTATGGTGGACGTTTGAAGTCCATGCCACCAGCGCTGAAGAATGATCGAGGTGACTGCGTCGTCATCCGCCCGCTTGCATATGTGCGTGAAGCAGAAACTGCCAAGATGGCCAAGATTCGAGGCTATCCCCTCGCAGCTAAAGGCATCTGCGGCGCTGGAGAGAATTTGAAACGCAAAGAGATCAAAGAATTAATGCAACGTTGGGACCGAGAATTTCCCGGCCGCATTTACAACATCTTCATGAGTCTTACTCGCGTCTCCCCATCGCATCTGTTGGATCGAAGCATCTACGACTTCACAAATTTCGCTCCGATATACGGTACTCCTGGATCAGAGGCGTCAGGCGAAAGTGAAGATGAATAAACTCGAGCTTCAGACCGGGATGTCCGCTGAAAATACTCGGCTAAAATCACCGACGAAACCAACCACCAAAACACGCACAAATGAGAACTCGCTCACTCAAAGTCATCGATATGGCCGTCCATAAGGTAGCCGTTATCACTCCTGAAAAAAGCATCCGGGAAAGCGCCCGACAGATGCGCGTCGAACACGTCGGCAGCCTCGTTGTAGTCGATCAGGACGGCAAGCCCATCGGCATGCTCACGGATCGAGACATTACGATTGAGGGTGTTGCCCGCGGCGTTGACGTTGACCAAACCACCGTGCGCGATCTGATGACCGCACCGGTCGTTACGGCTACAGAATCTGAAGGCATGGTGACCGCCCTTGCTCGTATGCGCGAATTTGGCATCCGCCGCCTGCCTATCATCGATAGTGAAGGAAAACTTGTTGGGGTAGTGACGAACTCCAACCTGATTAAAGAACTTTCGGAATTACTCGACGGACTGGTACGCAATATCAGTTCTTCCAAGACTCGCGAAGTTGCACTTCGTTCAGACATTTAATTTCTGTCTAAATCCTGAAGACTTAAAGACCGCAGTATCCATCCTTGGGATCTGCGGTCTTTTGTTCTGTGCTCAGTCTGCGCGCATTATTTCACGTGAAACCGGAACTCCCGGATAACTGATCCCTAATTTTTCAGGACCCGGGGCGGATTTTCTAAGCCAAGCAGCGCGAGCATATCGCGCTGCTTTTTCGTAATGGTGCGGGTCACCCATGCGTTGGCCGTTTGGCGCTTGTCAGCCTGAATCTGCTTCAAGATCGTGAAAAGACAATCGATGGAGTTATTGGGTATTTTGCGATTGCCTTGCTCACGGTCGTGGGCTCCCTTAATGGCCATCATGCGCAGTGAGGTGGCCAGCGTGCACACCAGCAATTTGCCCCAGTAAGCCGTATCCGTACACCGCAGTCGATTCCCATCGACCCAGTTTTTAAATTGATTGAAATCCTGCTCAACTTGGCCGCGCAGCCGATAGATGCTTAAGGCTTTAAACGGATTGGCTTCCGCATTGGTTCGGATCGCAAAACGGCCGGCATAGCGTAAGGCGGCCTCAATGGCGTTGTCATCACGATCCCAATAACGGTGTCCTTGCGCCGTCGTTCTTTCACAAACAAAACGCTTATAAGTCAGCCATTTTTCTGGCGGAACTTGTTTGTTCGCGTTTTTCAGATCCAGCACCTGCTGCACTTGTAAGCGAAGCTCTTCCATCTCAGCTTCATCGGCTTTAGGAAAGCGGTAAAGATGTAAATGCAGCGTCTTGTTGAGTGATCCATAGTCGGTGTATTGCTTCCAGGCTTCCGTGGTGGAATGGGCGTACACACGTTCGCCAGTGTCGTAGAAGCGCTGGTTATGCAGCGAAGCGTCATATCGGTCAAAGCTGCGCTTCACGATGTCCTCGCTGAGGCGAATGCCCTGTATGAACTTCACTTCCAGATCAATCTGCTTTTGGATGTTGATTAGGCTTTGATACCCCCGATCCGTCACCAAAATCACTTTCGAGAAATCAAAACCGGCATCCTTCATGCAAAAAACAATTTCTCCAAAGGCTGTGACATCAGGGATTGAGCCTTCATAGGCATGGGCGAAGACAATGTCCCCAGAGTCTTGGTCGCAAACAAAAGTGAAATTGAGTACCGGCAATTCCGGATCACGTTTGGCATGGCCGTAGGCGACATCCGCGATGGTGGCCGAATATGACGAAATCGTGGTGTTGTCCAACGCATAGTGCACGCAGTCTGCGCCGGACATCCTTTCGATCTTGCTTTGATGCCGCAGATGGAAATAGCGCGCAAAGTCCTTAGGCGTAACTCGGCTCAATACTTCGCTGATGCGCTGGCTCTTCAGAGCAGGACCATGCGGCAAATACACACTGGCCCGCCAATCCTCCATGGCAGCCATGGAGTTGCCGCCGTCTAATTTGTAGATCGCCAGATTGAGCAGGCTGCGGGCATCCTCTTTGAAGATCTCGCGCAGATGCTCAAGCACCTGTGACTGCGCTGCCAGCTGTTCCAAAGCCCAAGTGAACCCCAAGCTACGGGTATCCCACAAAGCTGTATCTATTTCGGCCTCCGCTGGTTTAGGGCCGGGAGCGTTCGGGAAATCTCGGCGATAGGCAGCCTCATCGACCAGAGTCTTATCCAGGCCGAAATAAAAGGTTCCTTGGGCGTACTGAGGAAATTCAGTACGGAATTTGGCGGTGATATTGACGACGGAATCGGCTGCTAAGCGGCCGACATACTTGCGGGCTGAGCGTTTTGATTTCTTAGTGACCGGATCCCACTGCGTTTGATAGGCGTAGATGTAGCACAAGCCCTTGGCATTGGTTTCTTTGGTGAAATACCACTTGTTGCTAGCCTTTTTCATCATCAATCCCACTGACAGATACCTAATTTAAACATAGGTAGCATTTTAGCGAAAAAAAGAAATCCCGTAAAAACTTATTGGTTCATTTTCACGGGATTAGCTCAGCAAAACAACCGATCCTTGACCTTAATCACTCGAGTTCGGGATCTGTTATCCGGGAGTTCCGGGTGAAACATTCGATTCTTTACCGACAGGATGTTCCACGTGAAACATCATGACTGAACAATCAACGAATACCAAGATTGCATCAATCGGTTCTGAATCACTTCTTCTTTTTCTTTTTTGGCCCGGGAAGCATGGGCGGCATATTCGGGCGAACAAGTTCACCCGCAAGAATATGCGGTGCAGCAGCATACTCTGCAGTCTCAAACATCGTGCTTGCTCGACCAACAATCAGCGGATCAATGGGGCCAATGGCTTTCAAGTCTCTCTCCGCATACGGAATGAGATGCAGAACGTATCGCATGGCATTTAACCGAGCACGCTTCTTATCGTCAGATTTGATCACTGTCCAGGGCGCTTCCGGCGTATCGGTGCCAAAGAACATTGCCTCTTTGGCGCGAGTGTAATCATCCCATTTATCAAGTGAAGCCAAGTCAATCGGCGAAAGTTTCCAACGCTTCAAAGGCGAAACTTGTCGTTCACGGAAACGACGCTGCTGTTCCTTCTGACTTACTGAGAACCAGAACTTAATGACATATGTGCCGCTTCGAACCAAATTGCGTTCAAACCCAGGGACTTCCCGCATAAATTCATAGTATTCAGCGTCTGTACAAAACTTCATGACGCGCTCAACACCTGCTCGGTTGTACCAGGATCGGTCAAAGAAAACCATCTCACCTTTGGTGGGTAGATGTGTCACATAGCGTTGGAAATACCACTGCCCAGACTCCTCTACGGTGGGTTTATTCAAGGCTACAACTCGTGCACCACGAGGATTGAGATGCTCCATGAAGCGCGTAATTGTGCCGCCTTTGCCTGCAGCATCGCGTCCCTCAAAGATGACAATGATCTTCTGTCCTGTTTCCTTCACCCATGCCTGAAGTTTTAAAAGTTCAACCTGCAGGCGAAATTTCTGCTCCTCGTAGTTTTTACGCCGCATGCGATTGACATACGGATAAGCACCTTTCGCCCAATCTGGATTGAGGCGGTTCTCCTCAAGGTCTCGCTCCTTACGGCTTTTTTTGCTCTTAGTTGTAAGCTCTGCGAGCAGTTGACTCAGAATCGCCTCACGATCTTCGCGCGCCTGCCCGCTCAGGATGTCTTCAATCAAATCCTGCTTGCGTCGATAGGCGCGCTCTGTCTTGTCAGACTTGATGTGTTCCAGCACATCCTGCACATTTTGGAAGCGCGGAGCTCGGTCAATATGTTCGTCATTGAGTACCGCTTCACGCGTTTCGTGGCTCTTCCGTTTGACAGACTCATCTGTCTTTTCATTATTGGCCATGGGTAACGTTCCTCCATTGAAGGGTCGAACTGAAAGCGGCTGTCGGGTTAGCCGATTCCACCCTCCGCTGCTAATTTTTATTCGGCTGCATCGGTCTCTTGTGCTTTACGCATGACCGTCAGCCAGATGTAGATCTCCTGCCGCGGACGCCCCGTCAGCTTAGCGGCGATAGCCGCCAAACGCGAAGACGGAAGCTCTGGAGCGAGTGCTTTGAGCCATGCTTCTTCTTGAACAGAAAGCGTCTCCTCCTTCATAGGTTCCTCATCTACAAGCACAACATACTCTCCACGGGGTTCATGCGTCTTAATCCATTCCGAGAGATCTGCAGCAGTAAGAGAAGTGATCGTCTCAAACTTCTTCGTCAGCTCACGCGCTACGACAATGCGCCGTTCTGGCGTAAGAGCTGCTCCCAAATCTTCAAGCAACGCGAGAATACGATGCGGTGCCTCATAGAGAACGAAGGGGCGCTTACGATGCGCGAGCTCTTCGGCCGACTGATGACGCGCCTTAGGCTGCGGCGGCAGAAAACCGATGAAGTCAAAACCTGTACCAAGCAGCCCGGCAGCAGACAAAGCAGTGATTGCCGCTGATGCACCGGGAACAGGAATCACACGCCGGCCAACGCGGCGCAAGTACTCAACAGCACGCGCCCCCGGATCGGATACCGCCGGCGTACCAGCATCAGTGACTAATGCGACGCGCTGCCCCTCTGCCAAGAGCGCATCAATTTGCTCAGCTCCGTGTCGTTCGTTATGCTCACGAACGGACAATAATCGAGTATCGATGCCGAACCGCTCAAGGAGCTTCCTCGTCTCTCGAGTATCCTCAGCAGCCACAGCATCAACGCTCGAAAGCACCCAAAGGGCCCTCAGCGTAATATCGCCCATGTTGCCGATGGGGAGTCCAACTACATAGAGCGCCGCGGCCGGGAGTTCCTGATCGGGAAGTCCTGCAGCCAGCATCAGCGCATTATCAGTCCAAAGATTTCGTAGGGAATTCATGCCGCTTTCTCGTCGTTCTCTGATCGCTTGCTTTAGTGGAGTCGTGGTCGGTAGTTTAAGCGCCCCAAGCATCGTGCACGCAGTGGAAACTTTAGGGACAGCCGCAGGAGAAGCGCCTAGCATCTCGGCAGCTTCGCCAGTTTCATCTCTTCGCCTGCTGCGCATCGCCATGCTAATGCCGCCCGATGACTCCCCGTTTCTCGCAGCCGCACGCATCGTCGCCAACGGTCTTGCCGCATCTAACGCCCACATTGACAGCCCGCAAGCTCGTTCCGCTGAGATTTTTCTAGTGGAAAGTTCGTCACAAACAGCCAGTCTTGATGCTGCACTGGATGCCGCACTCGTGAGTGGTGCCGATATTGTCGTCGGGCCAATCGAACGCAGTGCTGTTGAAATGCTTGCTCGGAAAAAAACACTTCCGCTTCCAGTCCTTGCCCTCAATGTACCGGATAACACAGATTTATCGGCTGTACCACAAAATCTAGGCCTGATTTCTATCAGTACGGAATATGAAGCGGAATGGATCGCCCAAGCAGCAGTGGCAGCGCTACCACATTCCATCAACAATCTGAGCAGACCCAAAATTGCCGTTATAGCGGGTTCTGCAGCTTGGCAGATGCGTGCCCGCGATGCCTTCGAGAACGTACTCGCGCACGCACAGATTGACTATGAAGTCATCAGCTTCTCCCCGGAAATCCTTGATGATTTGCAGACCAAATTCGAACCCACGCTTTCTCCAGAAGAGGCCGCGCAATTCGATCAGGAGCTGCGCGAAGCGCTCGCCAAGGCCGAATCGTCACAACAGCGAAAGCTCATCACAAAACGTGTTCACGCTGCTCGACGTGCGCGTGTCACACAAAGTGAACCGCCATTCCAAGCAGCGCTGCTTGCGCTTTCTGCCCAAGAAGCAGCCCTCGTACGCAACCGCTTCCCGCGCGGCACGCGCATTTGGGGAACATCGGCCATCAATCCTGGCGACCCTGACTTGAGTTCTGCTGCAACAACGCTCTCGTACGATTTAGATGGCGTGGCGTTCCCCGAGTGTCCGTTGGTGGTGCAGCTCAAACCCGCAGATTTCGAAGCTCGCTTTGGCACCTCAATGCCTTATTCACTCTCGGCCAAACGTCTCTTTGCCTTGGGAGTTGATGCCCGCACCACAGCGCTGGCCTGGTCTCAAGGGCGATCTCTGCAAGGTGAAGCTGGAGAAACCGGCACATTGACCTTTGACCGCTCGCATTCACCGCTCGTTGAACGTACTCCTCAAGTTGTAGTTGTGCAGCAAGGGCATCTTTTGCAAATTCCCCGTGAGCTCGCTGTTCGCACAGTGCTGCCAACCATCGAACCGCCCAAGCCAACTGAACCCATTGCAATGCCAACCGTCAAAGAAGAACTTAACGCTGCGCACCGTGAAGATGTCAAAGGCGTCGTAGTCAATGATCTTGGGGCTGATCCCGATCCTACGCCAATGATCATCCCAAAAACGATCAGTCCGGCCTCTTCACCCTCACCAGCAGCTTCCGGCATAAGCATTACGCAGTAAGACACTGACCATCCCTCTGATCTCTACAATTCCATACACTCCCTTCGCGGAAGACGTTTTTCACTAACCGTCTTCCGCCATTTCTTTTCTTCTCCACGCTATGGCGCTTATTACTCTCATCGACGCTCATCTTGCTTATGGTGATTTGCCGCTCCTCGACGAAGCGAACATTTCGATTGAACCCGGTGAACGTGTGGGCTCATCGGCCGCAACGGCACTGTAAAAGCTCGTTGCTCTCAGTGTTGGCAGGAAAGACCATGCTCGATGACGGTCAGCTTCAACGCATGGACGGACTCACCATTCACTATGTTGAACAAGAGCCGCAGCTCCCCGATGCGCCAACGCTGAAGGAGAGTCTCATTCTCCGTGGGAAATTAGATGAAACAACTGACGAAAGGGAGAAATGGCGTATCCTCGCAAAACTCGACGAAAACCTTTCGCATTTCGAGCTCAATCCTAATGCGGATCCAAAGCTCACTTCCGGCGGTGAAAAAAAGCGTGCCGCACTTGCTCTCGCCTTTACACTCGCTCCACAGCTGCTGCTGCTTGATGAGCCAACCAATCATCTTGATATGCGAGCAATACGACTTCTTGAAGCTCGATCGCAAGATGAACTCAAAAATCAGCGCTCACTCGTCGTCATCACCCATGACC
>ERZ791608.926-NODE-926-length-11536-cov-3.498737_pt1 | contig 11536 bp, 20 predicted proteins | sample MGYA00510276_ERZ791608 | MGnify/ENA primary metagenome ERZ791608 (study PRJEB30046, sample SAMN00791908) | human gut metagenome | study: EMG produced TPA metagenomics assembly of the A metagenome-wide association study of gut microbiota in type 2...
GCTGCGCGGCCGGCCGGAGCGCTGCCGTGCCGCCGTGCTTATCGCGCTGTGTGCAGTGAACATCATCGGATTTTTCGTCTATAAAGGCTTTTTGTCCCGGGATGTGCAGTTTTTGCAGGCGTCGGGGCTCGACCGGTTCAACTGGTTCAGCGAGTTGCCGCTGCAGCTTTGCAACATCAATATGTTCCTCATCCCGATCGGCATCCTCACGCAGCGGCGTTCGCTGCTCGGCTTCGCGTTTTTCGTCGCGCCGCTCGGTGCACTCATGGCGCTCGTGTTTCCGGAGGCGCCGTTTGTTGGCTACTCTCTGTGGCTGCCGCGGATGCTGGGATATTATATCACGCACATGCTGATCCTAATCTGCGGGTTCAGCCTGACAACACTGGGCTTTTACCGGCCTCGGCTGAAGGATCTGCCGGGCGTCACAGGGGCGCTTTTGACGACTGCATTTGCGGCATTCCTTGTGGACCTGCTGCTGCGGCACACCGTTTGTCCGCAGGCAAATTATTTCTTCGCGTTCGGGCAGGACATAGACGTCAGTATCCTGAACCTGCTCTGGAAGTGGATACCGGTGCCGTTTTTGTATGAGCTTCCGGCGCTTGCCATTCTCTTTGTCTATATGGGGCTGGTCTGCTTGGTGTTCTCCAAGCTGGATGCGCACCGTGCACGGCGGGCTGCTGCGGGATAAACGAAAAGCCTGACGCAGATTGCGTCAGGCTTTTTCAAGGTCGTGGCAAAAAATGCCGCCGCAGATATCCCTCCGCAGCGGCTACTGGAGCGGGATACGGGAATCGAACCCGCTGAAAAGCACAGTAAAACCATTGAAAACACTACATTTTCTACTTTGAGTTAGCATTTTCGTTAGCATTTTGCGTGAAAAATCCGGCCATAGCGTTTTCCGCCTTAACCCGGTCAGCGTTTGCGATGTGCGTGTAAATGCGTATCATGGTCTGGTTGTCTGCCCATCCGCCGAGCTGCATCATCTCCAGCTCCGGCACACCGAGGTGATACCCCAGCGACGCGAAGCTGTGCCGCAGCCCGTGCGTGCCGACCTGCGGCAGCCCATTGCGCGCGCACACGCGGTTGATCTGGTGGTAAATCGTGTTCGGGTTACAGCGCACGACCGGCCCGGACTTGTCTTCGACGGCCTCCAGTGCGGCCAGCAGTTCCGGTATCATGATAGGGATTGTGCGCGTGGAAGATCGGTTTTTGTTGGATGCCTTTTGCTGCGGCTGCTGATCCTCGCCGATGACGACCGCACCGGATACGCGAATCGTCTTTGCGGTCAGGTCTATGTCCGACCAGTTAACCGCCATGATCTCCGATCGGCGGAGGCCGTGCAGCGCCAGCAGCGCGGGAATGGCAAACGGCTCGTTTGCAACGTCTGCCACAAAGATTCTGATTTGCTCCGGGTCGAGCCATTGGCGTTCGTTCGGCGGCACTTGCGGTAGCGTTACCTTGGGCACGTCGTACCCGCCGAATTTTAGCGCGGCCGCGATCATCATCCACGCATTTTTCAATGTCTTGGGTTTCACACTTTTCGCCTCGGCGCTTACAATCGCCTGCCAGTTCGCAATCTCGCGGACTGGCTTTTTCATTTGCGCGGTAAACCGGTTTCGCGACATGGATTTGTATTCCCGGATTGTTGACGGCGACAGCACACCGCGCTTTGCGTCAATGTATGCCGTCACGCACTGTCCCAGCGTTTGCGTACTCTTGCAGGGGATGCGCTGCCCGTTGCGGTAGTCGGCTTTGATCTTTTCCGCCTGCCGGATGCACTCCGTCCGTGTTGCCGCCGACACCGGCACGCTTGCTCCGCCGAGGCGCATCTGGATAAACCACGTCCCGCTTTTCAGCTTTCGCGGCTCTGGCACTTTCATCGCGTGTTATCACCGCCTATCAGCGCGTCCGGCACCGGGTGCCATTCTCGATATGCGGCAAACATCTCGGAATAGTCCTGTGGCTCAATTTCTGTAAAAACAGGATGATTCTTTTCCGCGTAGTATTCCCGGGCCGTCGCACAATAGTGCTCTAAATCGCTGTCCGCAAGGTCAAGCAATTCCTGCGCCCGGTCAACCGTTGCCTCGGCGGCGGCAAACCGCTCCCGCTCCCGCTGCAGCCGCATTGTTTGCAGGGCTAGCAGCGCGGCCAGAGCAATGCACACGGCTGCCAGCAAAACAATTACCGCCTTCCTTGGCACCCGCTTGCGCTGTATTTCTGGTGTGGCATTCTGATAATTCACAACGCTTCCCCCTTTTTGCATATTGTTTTCCGCCTGTGACACAATACCGCAAGCGGCTTGCACCATCAAGATAGCACAGCTTTCCGCTTTCTGCAACAAAATCCCCGAAAACGGAAATTTTCCGGCCGGAATACCGGCCAAAAACGACACGCAGCCGCAAAAATGTGGTAAGGTAGTGCCAATATGCGGAACAACGTACGTTACTATAGATTATACAAGGGCGTAAGTCAGCGCTGGCTTGCGCAGAAAGTGGGGTGCAGCCATAGCACACTAGGGGCAATCGAACGCGGAGAAAGCGCGCCCAACGTATACCTTGCGATGCGGATCGCGCGGGCGCTGGACGCGACAGTAGAAGAACTATGGAGGGAGAACCATGACAGATGAGCAATGGACGGCGTACTTACGGCGCGAAATCGAGCAGCTTCTGGATGAAGCAAGCGAACAAAAGCTGCGGCTGACGCTGGCACTGCTGCGCGCAGCGTAAAGAAAAACAGAATAGCAACGAAGAGGAGCAGGAACTCAGTCCTGCTCCTCTTCGTTGTTTTCTGCGGTGATCTGCCGGGCGAAGTCCTCGATGTCGGCCCACCGTTCCTCCGGTAGCCTCGCCAGCGCCAGAAGGAACCGGCGCTTAAAGTCGTCGCCATCGCCGATGGTCGCTCGGCCGACGAAGTCCATAATCTCTTCGTCGCGCGTGGTCGCCGTAAACATCTTGCCGTCACCGGTACGCAGCCAATGTTCATCGACATGGAACTCGCGGCAGATGGAGACGATAGAGGAATCGGGCGGGTCATTTCTTCCGGATTCCCATTGCGCGACCGTATTTCCCTTCACGCCAATTTCGGCGCCGAACTTCTCCTGCGTCATATCAAGCTCCCTGCGCAGCTTCTTGATACGGGTGTTCATTGTTTCACCGCCTTTCTGCAATGCAAATTATAATCCGCGATCTTCTCAATGTCAACAGAACACTTTCACAGAAACAAAAAAATTCGCAAAAACACCAAAAAACATTGACAAGCTTGTTTTTGAGAAGTATAATACTCACAGAAACAAGTTCCGCAGCATCTACAGCCCATCAACATGAATACCAAACCTGTCCGCGTTGCGCTTGACTTCCTGATACCGCGCCACCCATTCCGTATCCGGTAGTTCTGGTTTACATCTTCGGCAGGGGCGAAGCCGGGTATCTGCCCGGATGTTGTAAGCGTTCCTGGCCAATCTGGCGTGGCTGCATCCGTATTTGCGATGATACGTTTTCCCCGTTTCCGTTACATAAAACGTATACAGCGCGCCCCATTTGCCACCACCGCCAGAGTGCGGCAGCCCGTCGACGCCAATCGAAGAGCCGGGCGGAATGTCTACCAGATCGGTGATTGCTTTCCCCGTGTACAAAGCGGTGCATTCCGCCTTTTCCTTTTTCTCCTGCCGCTTTTTCACGGCCCGGTCAACGAGTGCATAAATCGGCGCACATATCACGATGAGCACCGTCGCGCCGATAGGAATCGCGCAGATGCCAAGTATAAGCATAGGCGGAACGGCGACGCCCTTTTTCTTCGGTGTCGGCGTTGGTGTCACATATGTGCTCTGGCCGCTTGATTTCTTTGACCCGCTGGAGCTTCCGCCGCTGTTGCGGCCGGTCTGGTCGTCAAAGTTGTACGGGCAGTCAACAACCCCGTCGCCGTCCATGTCGTAGTGCTGATGTGCCGGATAACCGTGGTGGTAGTGGTATTCCCCAGTTGCCCGGTCATAGTGCCCGCCGTTTGCGTCTGTCTTCCCGCTGTGTGCCAGCACAGCAGGAGAGAGCAGGAGCAAAAACGCAAGCACAAACGCAAGAAACCGCTTTTTCAAATTTATCACCACCGCACAAACAATACCACAATACAACAGATTTGTACAGAAAACACAACCACCCGTGTCCGACGACGCGGAGCAACGCAACGGAAAGGAAGTGATCCCATGCTGACGAAGAACGAGCAGAAAACCATCAAGCGGCTGGCGGCCGTGATGCAGAACATGGACGACATGCAGAAAGCGCAGCTCTGTGCCTTTACGGAAGGTTTGGCGATGGCGCTGGAGCGCAAAGGCGCGTGAGGCGGCTTTATTTGCCGTCTCCGCCCTTCTTGCCCTTGCCGGAGCCCGTCTGCTCGCCCGTGGAACCAGAATGGAACCAATTTGGAACCAGAATGGAACCGCAGTATAGAGTAGAAGAGGTTTAGTAAAGGTTTAGAAAAGGCAAGAAGAGGTTTAGTTAAGGCTAGGGGGTTGCGCGCGGGCGCGAGCGCCGCGGCGCACATCCCAGAAACGAATTTTTGACAAAGGAGAATCCTCATGGAGAAAGAACGCACCGTCGCAACAAACGAAGCGGACGCCGCCATTGAGGCGGAGATCGCGCATCTGAGAGCGGACGAGTATGTCCGGCTCGCCAAGCGCTACGAGTACGCGCGTACCCGCCGCAAGCAGTATCTGTACCAGCTCCGCTACTACCAGAAGAAAGGCCGTGAGCTTGCCGCCCTCGGCGTGACGATGGACAACCTTGACGAGATGTTGTGTAGCTCGGAGGAGGCGTGACCCATGCCGAAATTGAAAAAACGCGCCAGCCGCTATGACCAACTGCAGGCGCTGCTTTATGGGCAGCTCCGGATGCACGGAACGAAGCCGGAGGATCTGCTCGGCTGCTGCCGCGAGACGGCGTCGAGGCGCCTGCGGGACATCGACCGCATGCCAGTCGGCGACCTGCTCACGCTCGGGCGAGGGCTTGACATTCCGATCGCCGACCTCCGCGCGGCGATCAGGTATCAGTAAACGGTGAGAAAGGGGAAACAACATGAACGAAATCACAGTCACGTCGCAGCAGCAGCTTGACAATCTGCCGCACGACTATCATGGAAGAATCTACATCAAGTTCGGCACGCCGTATGATAAGGCTATCGTAAGGCGGAAATATGATTTTGCCTCCGTCGAGGCGTGGGGGAACAGCTCTGTCGAGGCGTTGGAGAACAGCTCTGTCGAGGCGCGGGGGAACAGCTCTGTCGTGGCGTGGGGGAACAGCTCTGTCGAGGCGTGGGGGAACAGCTCTGTCGAGGCGTGGGGGAACAGCTCTGTCGAGGCGTTGGAGAACAGCTCTGTCGTGGCGTGGGAGAACAGCTCTGTCGAGGCGCGGGGGAACAGCTCTGTCGTGGCGCGGGGGAACAGCCAAATCAATCAAAAGAGCGATGCATCTAAAATTAACGCATCCAGTAATGCGCGCGTTGTGCACGATCCGCACACCATTGACGAATATGTCGATTTTTACGGCATTGAGAACAGCAACGGCAAAGCGAAACTGTTTAAAGCGGTGCGGAAGCACGACGGTGTGTACCACTCGGACTGGGATGCAGATTTTGTGTATACAATCGGGGAATCAGTTGCGGCAGACGGCTTTTGCACTGACCCGAACGAAGATTGCGGGCGCGGTATCCATATGGCCTATCTCGACTGGTGTCTGGCATACGGAAACTGCTGGACTGATCTCGCAATCCTCGAAGTCGAAGCGGACATGAGCACGGTTGTTGTGCCGAAATGCGGCTCCGGCAAAGTTCGCGCCCCGTCTTGCAAAGTGATTCGGGAGGTTCCGCTGGAAGAATGCGGCTTGTACGGAAAGGCGCTGGCCAAGCGCAGAAACGGAGGGGCAGCATGAAGGTATTCGGCGACCCGCGCGCGCGGGCAAAGGCGCGCCGCTACATCGTCTGGGGCATCGAGGACGGCATCGTCTGTGCGAGCTTCCTCGCGGGAGGATGCTTGATGGGATGGCTGTTTCACGTGATCTTCGCGGCGCTGGGGGTGGCATGATGACGGAAGAACAGCGCCATATACATAACGCATACAATCGGGCGTACTACGCGCAGCACCGCGACCGCATCCTGCAAAACAAGCGCAATAACCGCGAAGCGAGCAATGCATATATGCGCAAATACCGCGCGGCGAACTACGAAAAGCTGTCTGCGTACTACAGCGACAGACGGCGCAGAAAATCGCGTGACACCGCTTTCGGCGCGTTTTTGCGGGAAAACGGTATCACGCAGACGGCAGCGGCAAAAATGCTTGGTGTGTCTGTATCAACAGCAAACTGCTGGGCGAACGGAATCACAACCGCGAACGAAGATAAGATCCGCGCAGTGTGGCCGGAGTATGGAGGCGAGACATGATGCAGCACATCGGCGACATCACGAAAATCGACGGCGCTACCATCGAGCCGGTGTGGTGCGTGACGGGCGGAAGCCCGTGTCAGGACCTGAGCATCGCTGGCAAGCGTGCCGGTCTCGCAGGCGCGCGAAGCGGCCTGTTTATGGAGCAGATCAGAGTGATAAAGGAGATGCGGGAGCATGACAAACAGCTTGGTTGGGCAGGAGAGCTTATTCGCCCAAGATACATGGTGTGGGAGAACGTCCCCGGAGCGCTCAGCAGCAACAAAGGCCGAGACTTCGCGGCCGTGCTCGAAGAGACGATCCGCATCGTCGAACCGGAAGCCCCCGGTATTGAAGTGCCTGAAAAAGGCTGGCCTACCTGGGGAGGGTATCGGGACGTGGACGGACGATGGAGCGTGGCTTGGCGAGTACACGATGCGCAATACTGGGGAGTGCCCCAGCGTCGTCGTAGAATCGCGCTTGTCGCAGATTTTGGAGGCGACACCGCACACGAAATACTGTTTGAGCGCACGGGCGTGTCAGGGGATCTTGAACCGCGCAGCGAGGCGGGGGAAAGACCTGCCGGAAACGCTGAAAGCGGCGTTAACCCGGCAGTCGCAAGAAGTCTCACCGCAAGAGCGGATGGAAGCCCCTGCATCGACAGAGGCCCCAACATCGTAGTGGCGCCGGTAGCAGCAGACCTTTACAATGCCACGCTTACAGGCGATACGGCTGCAACAGTGACAACGAGAACGGGGCAGTACGGCGATGCAAGCGGACCGTCGGTGCTGTGCGCCGCCTTTAGGCTGGGCAACAGTGAACAGGCGCGGAGCATCGGCTATCAGGAGGAGCTGTCCCCTACACTGAACGCCGAGTGCGGCGGGAATAAGCCCGCTGTGGTTGCGCCTGCGGTGGTGCTGGACATGACGCACGCCTGCGATGTGATCCGCGAATGCGGAAAAACCGTGCCGAGCCTGCAAGCGCGAATGGGGACAGGCGGAAATCAAGTGCCGCTGACATACCAGATGCAGGGCTTTGGCGATTACCGCGAAGCTGACGTCGCCAGCTCCTGCAAACAGCGAGACTACAAGGACAGCACAGATCTGGTTATCGGAATTGACGGAGAATGCAATGCCTATATAGAACAATATGGCACACTGCGAGCGCACGCGAGCGGCGGTGCGGAAGAAACGCTTATGCATCGCATGGCCGTGCGGCGTCTGACCCCGCTGGAATGTGAACGGCTTCAGGGATTTCCGGATGGCTGGACGGACATCGGCGACTATACCGACAGCACCGGCAAAAAGCGCAAGACATCCGACAGCGCACGGTACAAGGCGCTCGGCAACAGCATCGCGCTGCCGTTCTGGCGCTGGATGTTCGGGCGCATGGCGGCCTATCTGCCGGAAGGTGCGACACTCGGCAGCCTGTTTGACGGCATCGGAGGCTTCCCGCTGTGCTGGGAAGACGTGCACGGCGCTGGAACGGCAGTATGGGCAAGCGAGATCGAAGAGTTCCCGATCGCTGTGACCAAGAAAAGATTTGGAAGCGAAAACATGATTCACTACACGTTGAATATTGAACCGCCGGTCGAGCCGCCAGCCTACACCTGCCCGATTTGCCCGGTGTGCGGTGCGGAGACGGACACGGTGTACAAGAACGTTTATGGCGATCCGGTTGGTTGCCCAGAATGTGTCACGGAGGTAGACGCATGGACATTGTAAGTGACACCTACATTCACGGCGGCATCCCGCAAAGCCGCTATTGCAGCAACTGTGCACACTATCAGACGCTTTCCGGCAGCAGCATCGACAGCAACTGCGGCGGCAGTGCGCGCGTCTGCCTGTACATACTCGATACCGGCCATCGGCGCGGATGCGAGTCGGGCCCTGGATGCAATAAGCACATTACATTCGCGCAGTGGCGCGAGAGCAAGCGCGGCCGCGCCGTCCTGCGGCAGAAGCACAGCCATAGCCGCCCCAGAAAACGGAGGGCAGCACCATGACGACTGACCGCGCAACCCTGCGCTATATCCTCGCCCGGGCACGCATCTACTTTGCCGACGAGCACATTGCCTGTGATTACTGCCCGTGTCTGGAGACATACAGCCGCAAGCAGTGCCGCCTTACCGGCGAGTATCTGCTCGACACGCGCACCATCGGGTACAACTGCCCGCTGGAGTTTGAGCCGGAAGGAGGCGAAACACCATGAATAAATTCCGTTGCCTGCGCGCGGACGAGATCGAGTGCCGCGTGCAGCAGGTCAAGGATAACGGCCTTGTCCTCCTGCTCTACAAAGACGCGCGCTGCGACATGATTATCTTGGACGAGACGGTCGGCGCGATGAACTGGCAGCGAGAGCACCGGCGCGATAACGCAAACTGCGTCGTGTCTATCTGGGACAGCGAGAAAGGGCAGTGGATCAGCAAAGAGGACACCGGCACGGAATCCAATACGGAGGCGGAAAAGGGTCTTGCGTCCGACAGCTTTAAGCGTGCATGCGTCAACTGGGGTATCGGCCGCGAGCTGTATACCGCCCCGTTTATCTGGATCCCGGCAGGGAACTACACTGCCAACGGCCGCAAGTGCTATGACAAATTTGCGGTCGAGAAGATCGAGTACACGAAAAATGACGACGGCTCCGACCGTCACGAAATCTTGAACCTATCCGTCCGAAACACGACCATGAACAAGCGCGTGTTTGTCCACATCGGCAGCACCACAAAAGAAAGGAAGTAAATCACATGATTATTCGCACCAGAACCGGAGACTGCATCGTCGCCGGGAGACTTTCCCGTGACGCAGAGTTTTCCAACGTCGGATCGAAAAACACGCCGCTGACGAAGTTTTCTGTCCCCGCCCGCGACACCGTGCAGCCGGACGGCAGCAAGCAGACCGAATGGATCAACTGCGAGGTCTGGTATGAGGCCGCCATGAATGCCGCACAGCTCAAAAAGGGGGATGCCGTCATCGTCTGCGGCCAACTCTCCACGCGCAGCTATACCACCCGCGACGGGGAGGAGCGCAGCGAGGAGCGCCTGCGTGCAGACGCCTTTGTCAAAGCGTCCGTCCCGGTCTCTTCTGCCAGCGTGGAGCAGCTTGCCTCCGCCTATCCCGGCGTTGTGCGCGGCGTCGGAGTTGTCGCGGACGACTTTGCGAATGAGCCAAAGTTTGAGGAACTGCCGGAGGATGAATCCGACCTTCCGTTTTAATCGGAGGCCGCCATGGCAGAAAAACGAATGTTTGCGCGCTCGCTCATCGACAGTGATGCGTTTCTGGAGATGCCGCTCTCCGCGCAGGCCCTGTATTTTCACCTCAACATGCGCGCGGATGACGACGGGTTCATCAACAACCCAAAGCGCATCACGGACTATGTCGGCGCGGCCTCGGACGATCTGAAGCTGCTCCTTGCAAAGCGCTTTATCATCGTCTTTGATTCCGGTGTCATTGTCATCCGGCACTGGCGCATGCACAACACGCTCAAAAGTGACCGATACCATCCGACGAACTATCAGGAAGAGTTTGCGACGCTCTGTCTGGAGGAAAACAAGGCATACTCCGAGCGCCCGCAGACGCCACCTGCCGCAGAACCGGCCAGAGTGGAAAAGCCAGCCGCGCGTCCGGCGCAAAAAGCCACCGCGAAGCCCCCGGAAAAGAAACCCTATGGAGAAATGCACAACGTCATGCTCGCGGATGACGAGCTGGAAAAGCTCCAGCGAGATTACCCAAACGACTACAAAACATATGTCGAGCGCCTGTCCCTGTACATCACCAGCAAAGGCGCGCGGTACAAATCCCACTACGCCGTCATCCGGCAGTGGCTTGCAAAAGACGGCGTGAAGGCGGAGAGCGAGAAGCACGCGCCGGTCTCCGGTAAGGACGACCTGGACAAAGTGGAGCGAATGCTCGCTGCCATGAAGGGGGGCGTGCAGGATGCCGACCATGTTAGCCCTTGACCCCGGCAACCGGGAAACCGGCTGGTGCATCGTCGATACGATCACCCGCGCACCGGTGCAGGGGGGAAAGGACGAGAACACGCTCGTTTCCGGCATTGTGTCCGTCGGCGCGTTTACCGTTGCCGCGATTGAGATCATCGAATCTTACGGCATGGCGGTCGGGCGTGACGTGTTCGAGACGTGCGAGTGGATCGGGCGCTATAAGCAGCTGCTCGACGACCGCGGCGTACCGTACCACATCATCACCCGCAAGGAAGAGAAGCTTACCATCTGCGGCAGCCCCCGCGCGAACGATACCACCATCCGCCACGCGCTGATTGACCGCTTCGCGTCGCACGACTTCCGCAGCGGTAAGGGCACGAAAGCAAATCCAGACTTTTTCTACGGCTTCCGCGCCGATCAGTGGAGCGCGTATGCCGTTGCAACGACCGCCCTCGACCGGGCGGAGTACGAAAAGGAGAGTGTAACCAATGGTATTAGCTGAGGATATCATCTTTGCCGTGCGCGATTTGCTCAATAACGACAAAGGCAACCTGAATTTTTCACCGTCAGCGCACTACGCGGTGCAGAAGCTGATCGACTATGCCGAGCAGGAGCATGAGCAGCGGGAAAAAGCGGAAACCATACTCTGTAACGAGCGGCGCAAGGCGCTGGCGTTTTCCGCCGAGGTGGCGCGGCAGGAACGCACGATCGACGACTTGCGGCAGCAGTTGTCGTTTATGCAGCAGGCGCGGTGGGACGCGGGGGTGTGAATATGGACGTGGTAGAATTTTTTAGCGAATTCAGACGGATGTGTAAATCGACCAGCGATTGCACAAAGTGTGAGTATCACGGCGACAAATGTGATAACGCCATTGAGCTTTTTGAAAAAACCGTTGCGATGGTGGAACAGTGGTCAAAGAAGCATCCGCACAAGACGCGGCAAAGCGTGTTTTTGGAGCAGTGGCCGAACTGCATGATGGACGATGATGGCATTGTCGGGATGTGCCCAAGAAATATTGACAAGATGTATGTCTGCAATTTAAGCCGATCTGGTGGGTGCACAGATTGTCGCCGCAAGTTCTGGATGCAGGAGGTGGAGTGATGGGGGCGAATCAGTGAATGCGATTTTGAATTACCCCGGTGCAAAGTGGGGCATGGCACAGGAAATCGTGCAAATTATGCCGCCGCACAGATCCT
>ERZ791608.931-NODE-931-length-11494-cov-1.657925_pt1 | contig 11494 bp, 12 predicted proteins | sample MGYA00510276_ERZ791608 | MGnify/ENA primary metagenome ERZ791608 (study PRJEB30046, sample SAMN00791908) | human gut metagenome | study: EMG produced TPA metagenomics assembly of the A metagenome-wide association study of gut microbiota in type 2...
AGTTCAAGGATATAAAGAATTTATAATATTCATAATTTTATTATTATGTAATACACTAGGCCACAAATTAAATATATTAAATTATGTTTGTACTTATGCAATTTATTTTTACTTTGGCTATATAATTAATGAGCATCATAATTATATTCATAAACATAATAAGACAATAAGAATATTAGTCACTTTATTGATCATTTTATCCAGTCTTTTATTCATAATAAATTATATTAATTATAATTTACTATCACGCATTTTAACTATAACATTTATTCTCATACTTTATTCATTAAATTTAAAAAGTATTGCGAACAACAAAATAATGAATATTATTGGAAGAAATTCTTATGGAATATATTTGTTTCATTCACCAATGATTTATATTACATTTACATTCTGGAAAGATATTAATCCATTTTTTGTCTTTATGATAAATTTTTGCCTTTTTGGAACCATTGCTTTAATAATATCCTTAGTATTAAAGAAATCAAATTTTAAATTCATTGTTGGCGAATAATCATATTTATATGAACTATAAAACAAGTAATAAAAGAATCGCAAAAAATACGATCATACTATATATCCGCATGTTTTTTATGCTTGCGGTTGGTCTATATACTTCACGTGTAGTTCTACATGTTTTAGGGGCTTCTGATTATGGTATTTATAATATAATCGGTGGAGTTGTTGTTTTGTTCTCATTTATAAATAATGCATTAATAAGTGCAACACAAAGATTTTTAAATTTTAATCTTGGTAAAAAGGATATTACTGCTGTTCATCATGTATTCTGTATGAGTATGAATGCTTACTTCATACTTTCATTACTTTTCATTGTTTTAGCTGAAACAATAGGACTTTGGTTTGTTAATACACAATTAAATATCCCCGAAGATCGGCATAATGCCGCATTATGGGTTTACCAATTCTCTGTATTAACATTTATAGTAAACTTGTTAAGAATACCATATAATGCGACAATCATTGCTTATGAACGTATGGATTTTTATGCATACGTTAGTTTAATTGAGGTTGTATTAAAACTTATTGTCGTATATTTACTGTTTGTCACTTCTTACGATAAACTTATTCTATACGCATTACTATACACAATGATACCAATAATGATGAATATCGTATACAAAATATATTGCAATAAACATTTTTCCGTAACAAAATATCAACCACTATGGAACAAGGAAATCTTTCGCAGTCTTTTTGGCTTTTCTGGTTGGTCTTTATTTGGTTCGATTGCAAATATGTCAGCACAACAAGGTATCAACATACTTGTTAATATATTCTATGGGGTAACAGCTAATGCAGCGGTCGGCATAGCAAACCAAGTGACAACAAATGTCTATCAGTTTATAAGTAATTTTCAAACAGCATTTCAGCCACAAATAGTTAAAACATATGCAGCCAACGAAACAGAATCGTTCCATAAGTTGATTTTTCGCTCTGCAAAGTTCAGCTATTTTATGATGTTTTTATTAGCTCTGCCAATAATATTGACGACACAGGATATACTTGAGATATGGTTGGTAAAAGTTCCTGAATACACAGCTATATTTTGCCAGTTAATATTAGGTTTTCTAATTATAGAATGTGTGTCAGCCCCTTTATGGATGGCGGTTCAAGCTACAGGAAAAATTAAAAGATATCAAATATTGATGGCGATATGTATTTTTATGAATTTTCCCCTTACATATATAGTTTTTAAAATCGGCATGCCGGTTTATTATGCTTGGATTATTAGAATATTTGTAAATGTAATAACCGTATCTGCAAGATGTATATATATGAAGAAGTATTTAGAATTTCCCATTCTTGATTTTTTCAAGAAAGTTGTAAAACCTATTTTAATAGTTTCAACTATAAGTATTCCCATTCCATACTTTATATCCATATCAACAACATCAGGCATAGAAAATATAATAATAGTAACTATAATTTCAATATCAATAAGTTTATTCTCTATATACACATTGGGATTAAATGTAAATGAAAAAAGATTTATTAATGATATATTAATACGCAAAATTTTAAGAAAATAATATGAAAAAAGCATTATTATCAGTATCTACTGAAAAAAGTATAAATATAGGTGATTATATTCAAGCATTAGCCTCTTCTCAATTTTTAGATAACACCGATTTATTTATTGAAAGAGAAACACTAAGAGATTATAATGGTGAAGATGTAGCAATGATAATGAATGGATGGTATATGCATCATCCGGAACAGTGGCCTCCATCGCCCAAAATACATCCTTTATTTGTTGCTTTTCATATGAATAATCTTGTGGATAACAAATTATTAGGCAAAGAGAGCATTTCATATTTAAAGCAATATGAACCTATTGGATGTAGAGATCTTCTTACTGTAAAGAAGCTGGAACGTCATGGTGTAAAAGCTTATTTTTCTGGATGTATGACATTAACATTAGGATATAAATATCATTCAGAAAATAAGGATGGGAAAGTATATATCGTTGATCCTGTTGTAACATTTAATAGCAAAATAGATAAATTAAAATACCTTCTACTTTCAGTTTTCAGATTTAAAACAATAAACACAATATACCAAAAACAATATTCAAATAATTGCACATTTCGTATACTGAATTGGTGTAAATCGTCTAAGTTTTTTTACAAATATAACAAACTATTTGATAAAAATTATTAATAGATGCGGAATACGTACAACATGAAGGTGCCTTTTATCATAAGTATAAAACTCCAGAGGCGTTGTTAAAAAAAGCAGAAGATTTAGTAAAAGCTTATGCCAAAGCTTCTTGTGTAATAACATCACGTATTCATTGTGCATTGCCATGCTTAGGATTAGATACCCCTGTTATATATGTAAATAACGATTTGCAAAAAGATGTATCATCTTGTCGTCTAGATGGTTTATCTCAGCTATTTAATATTGTACATTGGACAGGAACTTCATTAAAAATAGAATCTAACCAAACTATCTGTAGAATTGATAAAAATAATTTTCCATTAAATAATACAGAATGGAAAAAATATGCCGAAGAGTTAATAAATAATTGTAATCTATTTTTTGAGTCATATAAATAATATATAAATATATGAGAGTATTATGGTTTTCTCCTACTCCATCACTTTATGACGAGAAACTTGCTGGAGGTTGGGTTGCATCGTTAGAAAGACTTATTAAATCACAATGTAATGATATAGAGCTTGGCATTGCTTTTGAACATAATGACAGATGTTTCAAGATATACAAAGAAGGAACTACTTATTACACAATTTGCAAGTCTCATACTTTTAAAAATAAATTGGATATATTATTAAATTATGATGCAATATGGCGTCTTTTAAGACCTCATTGTCTTAAAGTGATAGAAGATTTTAAACCGGACATAATACATTGCTTTGGCTCAGAATGGCCTTTTGCCTTGGTTGTACAGGATACGAATATACCTGTTGTTGTGCATATGCAAGGATTCAGTAATATATATAGATTGTCGTCCTCCATGAGTTCTCGTCTTTCTGATTGGTATAAGTTTTATCATTATAATCCTTTAAAGATGTTTCATTATTGGTATCGTTCAAGAAAGGGTGTAGCTTCTGATGAACGCGAGCAAGAACTGATGAAGGCAAATCGTTATTTTATGGGTCGTACAGATTGGGATAGGAATATAGTAAAATATTATAGTCCTGCCTCAAAATATTATTATTGTCCAGAAGCAATCCGACCGGATATTTTCCACTCTCATAAAATATGGAAATATAAATCTCATAAAAAGATGAGACTAATCACTATAAGTAGTGCTTCTGGATTAAAAGGAAATGATTTGATTCTTCGTACAGCAAAATTATTAAAACAGTTTAATTTTGATTTTGAGTGGCGTGTTGCGGGTTCCAAAGATTCGTTTAATTTCTTTGAGTCAATATTTAACATACATCATGAAGATTTAAATATAAAATTGCTGGGCTTTATAAATAGTGAACAAATCATAGATGAGTTGGTGAATGCAGATGCATATATACATACGGCAATTATAGATAATTCACCTAATTCTTTATGTGAGGCACAATTGATAGGTTGTCCTGTGGTTAGCACTAATGTTGGTGGAATACCGCAATTAGTTGAAAATGGAAAGACCGGAATTCTTTATCCTTATAATGAACCACATACTTTAGCATTTACACTTATGAATATATTTGGTGACAAAGAGTTGTTGGAGAGACTTTCATCAAATGAATTAAAAGTATCTCATGAACGCCATGACGAATTTAAAATTATTCAAATATTACGCTCCATTTATCAGGAAATAATAAATACGCATTGACATGAGACTGATATTTTTATTATTAGGCAGATTTTTTGCTTTGTTATATTCTCATAGATTTCATTCAAAAGCAAATAGCTTATTGCAATGGTTTTACACAGGATATAGGACAAGACATTTTTATCACTGGGGTAAAGGCAGCAAAATGGGCTTTAATATGCATATATGTGGTGAAAGCATGATTGATGTTATGGATAATGTATATTTTGGAGGTGATAGTGCTTTGACCGCCTTTTGTGTTGATGATGATAAGTCGCGTATTCGAATTACGATAGGAAATGATTGTATGTTTGGTAATGATTGCCATATTACGTGTGCAAATAGTATCACAATAGGAAATGGATTACGTACAGGAAAAAGTGTTCTTATATCAGATAATGCACATGGTGATCCTGCAAAATTAGAGCAACTCAAAATGCATCCTAATGTAAGACCTCTTTATTCAAAAGGCCCTATAGTTATTGGTAATAATGTTTGGATAGGTGAAAAAGTTGCTGTATTGGGAGGAGTAAAGATAGGTGATGGCGCTATTATCGGGGCAAATGCCGTGGTTACACATGATGTTCCCCCTTATTCTATTGCTGTTGGGTGTCCTGCAAAAATTATAAAAAGAAACGATTGAATATTATTCAAATGTTAATTGCAATTTTTACTCACTAATAATACTATTTACCATCCTATGTTTAATACAGATTATTATGTGCAAAAAGACAACAATGATAAATTTATATTGATGACTTTAATAAGTCATACACTATGTAAATAATTTTATTTTTTTATATTTTATTGATTATAAATGCTAATATATTTTATTTCATTTTTCATCATGGGATATGCTTTTCGCAATTTTAAAAAAGCATTTCTATATTTTCTACTATTTAAAACAATATTGGTTCAAAATTTGACATTTCTATCACTACCAGGTATACCTTTATTAACAATAGATACATTTATGAGCCTCTTTTTTTGTGGATTATTTTTGTGTAATTATAATAGGTATAAAGGATTAGAGTGTGAAAAATTTCCAATGAAAAAACCTTTTATTGCATTGACTATATCAATGTTTCTGTCCGCAATATTTGCTATTGTTGGTTTTAAATCAGCAGTATCAATGTTTATTGGCGATAGTATCCAGTTTTTATTGGTATTTATGATGTGGAAGTTCATTGTAAGTAAAAAAGACTTATTATTTCTGTTAAAAGGTTTTTCCATCTTATTTATATGTTATGCAGGATATATGTTTTACGAATATTCTATTCAAAGTAATCCTTTTATTAAATACACACAGTCTTTTATATCTACAGACAGAGTTATTGACTTTCAATATGATATCACAGAAGAACGAGGATATCGCTCTCAATCCGTTTTTGACCATGCCATTGGAGGAGGATGTAATTTTATAATTATTGGTAGCCTTATATTTTCACTCCTCTATTATTTTAGATTACAACTAGATAAAAAAATATTATATTTAATTTGTGCTATTCTTTGTACAATGTGTGCTTTTCTTACAGGTAGTAGAGGACCTATTTTTTTTATGCTTATATCTTATTTAAGTGTTATAAATCTTAAAAATCCCAAAGTATATAAAATTCTTGTTCTTGTTATTTTGATTGGTTTTATTATTCTACCGCTTCTTCCTGACACAATATATAATATTTTTATGTCCATTTTTGATTCTAGCTATCAGAAACGAACAGGGGGTAGTAATATGGATATGAGACTAGACCAATTGGCAACATCAATTGCTATAATGCAAGAATCTCCTTGGGTTGGATTAGGGCAAAAATTCCTTAATGTCTATAGTGGAAGTTTAGCCCAATACTTATTAGGAATGGAGAGTATGTGGTTTAAAATTCTTACCACTTACGGTATGCTAGGTGTCGTAACGAATCTATATTCAGCATATTATTTTTTAATAAAAATTCCTAAACAATATCATACCATACCATTTTTTTTTGTGGCCCTTGCTTATTGGGTCACAAATTCATTAACATCCACACCAGGAATAAAAATATATTTATATTACATGGTGTTAGTTATATTCTTAAAATTGGCAGATCAAAGGTATAAATTAAAACAAGTCTCTTTTAATAGAATATCTATATAACATCAAAAAAATATAGTCATGATAAAAGTCAGTATTGTGATTGTTTGCATGAACAATCTAAAAAATTTATATCCATGTTTGGATAGCATAAAAAGATATACGACTGTTTCTTATGAAACATTTGTTGTCGCTTATTTATTTTCAAAAGAGAATTTAGATAAACTTCGAAAGGATTATCCATGGGTCAAATTTATTGAAAGCAATGAAATTCGTGGTTTTTCAGAGAATAATAATCTGGCATTGAGACATGCAAAAGGAAAATATTGTTTTATTCTGAATGACGATACAGAGATGAAAATGCCTGTAATAGACTTATTGGTGAAAGATATTGAAAAACTATCTTCTAAAATTGCTTGTGTTTCACCAAAAACAGTGTTTGGAGATGGACGTCTTCAATCATGCGGTAGACCTCCCATAACTTGGAATACATATTTATTAAGGATGTTACATTTATGGAAAGAGAGTAATGATAAAAATTGGATTAATAAAGAAGGGCTATTTAGGTCATATAATCTCGTAGGTGCAGCATTCCTTATTCGAACAGAGATATTTAGAAATATCGGATGGTTTGATGAATATTATTTTTTCTGTCCAGAAGATATAAAAGTTGGTACAGAACTAAATAAACTAGGATACGAATGTTGGGTTGATTCAGATGTGGTATTATGTCATTATGAAGGAGGAAGTAGTCGTACAAAATGTAATAAAACGCAAATAGCAACAACTCCAGCTGCTGTTAGAGGATCTATTCATTATTTTAGCAATGGCTTAGTTCATAGACGAATTATAATTACATCTATCTCATTTTTTGTAAATTTAATTCGACTTTTTGTGCATACAATAAAAGGAATTGTAAATAGTAAACCAAATAATAATATTTATAAAGCTAAAGCTACATTAAATACTTTAATGTATTCCTATGGTAATAAAAGCCCTAAAGAGATTTTCACTAAAATTTATACTAAAATTTAAACATAAAAAATTTATACTTGTCAAAAAATGAATCATAATATAAAAATAGTACGTATGTTAGGCGGCTTGGCAAATCGCATGTTCCAATATTCTCTTCATGAATATTTAAAGACAAAAGGATATACTGTATTAGTAGATAATTATTACAAAGGAAAACTAAAACATGAAAATTTTGATTGGAATCGAATTTTCCCTAATGCACCATTAAATATTCCGTCAAAAAAAAGAATATTTATATATGGTGGAGGATATGATTATATATCTAAAATACGCCGAAAGACAAATTTAACTTTTAGGTATTATTCTTCTCCATCTGCGTTTTCTATACCTTCAAATGAAGAAATTAAATCTTATGACTATTTTGCCGGAGTCTTTCAACATGCAGAAATGGTAAAAAATGTAGAAAAACAAATTAAACAGCATTTTGTATTTTCTCCGTTTAAGGATCAAAGAAATTTATCAGTAGAAGCAGAAATAAAATCTTGTAATTCTGTAGCAATACATGTAAGAAAAGGGGCTGATTATTTACAATATCAAGGTCTAGGTAGTGCATGTGACATAGAGTATTATAAAAAAGCAATTATATACATCCATTCAAAAGTAGATAATCCTGTATTCTATATATTCACTGATAATCAGAATTGGGTGAAAGAACATTTTAAAGGTATTGATTATATATTAGTTAATCATAATCCTACAAATGGATGGGGAAACCATTTTGATATGCAATAATGTCGTGCGCAAAACATAATATTATTGCTAATAGTACATATAGTTGGTGGGGGGCTTTTCTAAACAATAACTCGAATAAAATAGTAATTGGTCCTAAACTATGGTTTGGTTCAAATTCTAGATTAAGTAAATTTAACAACACGACAATTCCATCTTCATGGGTCGCATTATGATATCTATAACGGATAAATTATTGTTTCTTGATTTGAAATGTTATATAATTTATTATATAAATAATGGATATACTTAAAAATTTTAAGCGTAACAAAACTGCATTTTTATCATCAATTCTACGTCGTTTATCATTTCTTTTTAAAAAAGACGAATTTTATTTAAAGCTGATTTATCTTTTTGAATTGCATAAATGGCCTGATTTGAAAAATCCAAAAACATTTAATGAAAAACTGCAATGGCTGAAATTACACGACAGACGGCCGGAATACACTACAATGGTAGATAAATATGCGGTAAAAGAATATGTAGCCAAAATCATTGGAGATGAACATATAATTCCAACTATTGGTGTATGGAATAGTTTTGATGAAATTGATTTTAATACATTACCCAATCAATTTGTATTAAAGACAACTCATGGCGGTGGTGGAATGGCTGTTGTAATCTGTAAGGATAAAAAGAACTTTAATAGACAAAGGGCGAAACAGATATTAGAAAAATCATTGCATAGCGATATTTATGCCAATTATCGTGAATGGCCATACAAAAACGTACCCAAACGTATAATTGCAGAAAAATATATGCCATCTGATAAAGGCTTAATTGATTATAAAGTACATAACTTCAATGGCGTTCCTAAATTTATACTAGTTTGTCGTGATCGATACGGAACGACTCCAATGGCTGAGACTTTTTTCTCAGATAAGTGGGAAAAACTCGATTTAAGACGTCCAGGACATCCTAACCCAAATATGGAAAAACCGGAATGTTTACAAAAAGTATTAGAGCTTGCAGCATTATTGAGCAAAGATTTGCCTTTTGCCCGTACTGATTTCTACATTATTGACGGTAAAGTATATTTTGGAGAAATAACATTTTATCCAGCTTCGGGCTTTAGTCCATTTTATCCGAAAGTGTATGATAAAAAATTCGGTGATTTATTGAAATTATAGAATATTTATAGTTTCAATAAAAACTTATTCTATACATAAATCAATATAATACAGTAAACTATTTTTATTTATAAATCATATAATCATTGTTTTTATTCCAATACAGTTTAATTGTTGAAATACAAATAGCTAATCAGCTATAAATTGGAAAAAGTAAATGACAATCATAAAATTATAACTTTTATTTTATGTATGACTTACATCAGGCATACCGTACCTTCTTTGGTAAGGGAGATGCCTTATATCAGTTATTTTCGCCATACCGCATTTGTCCGTTAGGCGCGCATGTTGACCATCAGCACGGATTGGTAAGCGGTTTTGCTTTTGACAATGGCATTGATTTCTTGTTTTCGGCTACAGATACGGGAAAGGTAGAAATGGCCTCGTTGAGTTTTGAAGGACTGATGACTTTCAACGTTCAGAAGCCTGTGGATGAAAAACAAAACAATTGGGGCGACTATCTGCGCGGGGCAGTTTGGGCTTTACAGCAGGACTATCATCTGGAAAAAGGTGTGCGCGGAATAGTTAAAGGTTCAATGCCGGTAGGCGGAGTATCCTCGTCGGCAGCACTGCTATGCGGATTTGTAATGGCTATAGCAAAGGTAAACAACATAAGCCTTGACAAAATGCATGTGATAAGCTATGCAAGCAAGGCAGAGCGCGAATATGTAGGCTTGCGAAATGGTATATTGGATCAGGCCTGTGTGGTGTTGTGTGAGTCAGACAAACTGCTGTATCTTGACACTGAGACATCAGAGTATGAACTTATTCCTTTTGGTAGCGGCAACGTGCAGATGCCGTTCAAAATAGGAGTATTCTTCAGTGGAGTGACACGCAAGTTGACGGGCACCGACTATAACTTGCGTGTGTCTGAATGTAAAACTGCTGCATGGATTACAGAAGCATACATGAACAAGCCGCTGAAGGAACTGGAAGATACGCGCCTTAGAGATGTACCTGAAGCTGACTTCGTGAAATATGCCGACCGGATGCCTGAAAGATTTGCCAAGCGTGGAAGGCATTTCTATACAGAATGTGAGAGGGTGAGAAAAGGTGTTGAAGCATGGAAACGTGGTGACATAGAAGCTTTTGGAAAACTCATATTTGAGAGCTGTGAAAGTTCGATAAACAATTATGAATGTGGCTCAAAAGAACTGATTGCCTTATATGAAATAATGCGAACAACTGATGGCATATATGGCGGACGGTTCAGCGGAGCGGGATTTAAAGGAGCATGTATAGCCTTGGTTGATCCGTCGAAGGAGGAACAGATAAAACAATATGTAAGTGAAGAATATTTGAAGCGTTTTCCACAATATAAAGACACCTTTGAAGTGTACTTCTGCAACCCGAGTAACGGAGTTGAGTTTCTTTAAAATTATAACAGAATAAGCTAAATATGAAAAATATAGTAATAGCAGCCGGTTATGCAACGAGGCTTTATCCGCTGACGGAGAACTTTCCGAAGCCACTGTTAGAAATAGGTAACAACACTATCTTAGGCAGACTACTTGACGATATAGATAAGATTGATGATATTGACGAGCATATCATTGTAACAAATCATAAGTTTGCAGGTCATTTTGAGAAGTGGGCGGCAGAGCATAAAATGTCAAAGCCCGTAAGAATTATTGACGACGGGACAGAGACTAACGAGACACGCCTTGGAGCCGTTAAGGATCTGCTGCTGGCCATTGACAGCTGCAATGTGGATGACGACATGATGGTCGTAGCGGCAGACAACATACTCGACTTCTCGCTGCAGGGCTTTGTAGACTTCTTCAAGGAGAAAGGCACGTCTGTGATAATGTGCCATAACGAACCCGAACTGAAGAAGCTGCAGCGTACAGGAGTGATTGCCGTTGATGAAAACATGAAAGTGCTGCAGATGCAGGAGAAGCCTGAGAAGCCTGTGTCAAACTGGGCTGTTCCTCCATTTTATATCTACAGCAAAAAGGATTTACCGCTTATTAAAGACTGCATGAACCATGGCTGTGGTTTTGATGCTCCAGGCAACCTTGCTCACTATCTATGTGAGAGTACCGACATGCATGCTTGGATTATGCCGGGAAAAAGGTTTGACATTGGAAGTTTGGATAGTTATGAAGAGGCAAAATGTTTGTTTTAAACAATAAAAAATATATACGATGAAAATATTATTAGTTAATTATAGATATTTTATCAGCGGTGGTCCTGAACGCTATTATTTTAATATAAAAGAAATATTAGAGCAGA
>ERZ791608.942-NODE-942-length-11362-cov-2.307686_pt1 | contig 11362 bp, 7 predicted proteins | sample MGYA00510276_ERZ791608 | MGnify/ENA primary metagenome ERZ791608 (study PRJEB30046, sample SAMN00791908) | human gut metagenome | study: EMG produced TPA metagenomics assembly of the A metagenome-wide association study of gut microbiota in type 2...
CAGATATACATAATCATATTTTATTTGGAGTTGATGATGGTTCGCCGGATATAAAGACAAGTATGGAAATGTTGCAAATGGCGTATGAAGATGGTATAAGAGATGTCATATTGACACCACATTTTCATCCTAAGAGAGGTATGGCACATTACAGCAAGATAGTAGAGCATTATGAGATACTTGCTGACGAGGCGGCTAAGACATTTCCTGATATGGGAGTGTATCTTGGCAGGGAAGTGTATTTCAGGTCAGAGATATTAGACGATTTGGATAAGCTTGATGAAAAGACAATGTGCGGAACTGACACAATTCTTATAGAGTTCTCCTCAGGAGTTGAGCAGGACAAGGTAAGAGGAGCTGTACTTGATGTTATAATGGCTGGCTATCACCCAATTGTGGCACACGTTGAAAGATATGTGTGTACTGTTAAGGATTGGGACTATATATATGAGTTAAAGAGAATGGGTGCTGACATACAGATTAACGCAGACTCAGTTACCGGCGATAATGGCTGGGGATTCGAGGCACTTCTTAAAGATCATATTGTAGATTATATTGCGTCTGATGCACATGATTTGAAGTCAAGAACACCGCAGTTATCAAAGTGCTATAAGTATGTTGTGAAAAAATATGGCGTGGAATATGCTGACAAGATAATGAAGGCAGATGTAACGAAGAAATTCGGTTGATATATATGATATATATTAATAAGTTATATAAAGATAATAAGATAGAAGTCTGGAATACGGCAATGTTATTAAATTAATGACACTGGCTGTGGTACAGGCTTCTTTTTAATTTAATTATTATGGATATATGGAAGGATAATACGGGGCATAATAAAAATTATAAGAATTTAAAAATTAGTGGTTGACAGATTACTAATCAGAGGATATAATGCAATCATAAAACACATTAAACATATAGGTTTATAGGAAAACGATAATAAAACATTTCAGGAGGATTAATAATATGAGTAATTATGTAGAGAGTGCAGCAGAATTAGTAGGAAAGACACCATTACTTAAGCTTAATGGATATTCTAAGAAGGCAGGGGTTACAGAGGCTAACATATTTGGTAAGCTTGAATATCTTAACCCAGCAGGTTCTGTAAAGGACAGAATTGCATTAGCAATGATTAAGGATGCAGAAGATAAGGGCTTATTAAAGCCTGGTGCAACAATCATCGAGCCAACAAGTGGTAATACAGGTATTGGTATTGCCTCAGTTGCAGCAGCTAAGGGCTATAGAGCAATTCTTACACTTCCAGATACAATGTCAGTAGAAAGAAGGAATCTTTTAAAGGCTTATGGTGCTGAACTTGTTCTTACAGAAGGTGCTAAGGGTATGAAGGGTGCTATTGCAAAGGCAGAAGAACTTAACAAGGAAATCGAAGGCTCTATCATCTTAGGACAGTTTGATAATCCAGCTAACCCAGCAGCTCACAAGGCTACAACAGGTCCAGAAATCTGGGAACAGCGTGATGGTAAGGTAGATATATTCGTAGCTGGTGTTGGTACAGGCGGAACAGTTACAGGTGTTGGTGAATACCTTAAGTCACAGAATCCAGATGTTAAGATTGTAGCAGTTGAGCCAGCAACAAGTCCGGTTCTTTCAAAGGGAACAGCAGGTGCTCATAAGATTCAGGGTATCGGTGCAGGATTTGTTCCTACAGTTCTTGATACAAAGATATATGACGAAATAATTGCAATTGATAATGATGATGCATTTGCAGAAGGCAGAGCATTCGCAGTAAGTGAAGGTGTACTTGTTGGTATTTCTTCAGGTGCAGCTTTAAAGGCAGCTACAATTCTTGCACAAAGACCAGAGAACAAGGGTAAGAATATCGTTGCATTACTCCCAGACTCAGGTGATAGATATTTATCAACAGCATTATTTGCTAACAACTAATCGCTTGTTGTGCGATGTGAATAACAGGACTAGTGGCTGGTATTCACATCATCATAATAATATACATTTCTCCTTATAAATTTTAATACCGGTGTCAGTTAGCAGCTGGCACCGGTATTTTTTTAATTCAGATTGGGGATAAGAGCAGCCGCATAAGCAGGGCTTTTGATATATTTATAACGATAACAATATTTTCTAATATTATAGTGACATTTTTGCAGACCTTTGATGAGCTTGCATTTATGGGTGGATTTTTTAAATGGGTTGAGTATGTCAACACTTCTTACAGTAGGATATGGTGATATATATCCGGTTACAACACTTGGAAGGATTATGGCGATATGCATAGCCTATCTTGGAGTTGGTGCGGTGGCTATACCAACAGGTATTATAAGTGCTGGTTTTGTTGAACAGTATCAGAGAAAAAGCAGCATTTCTGATATTAAAAATGCAGATATAAGAGAGATAGCAGAGATAAAGATTGATAAGACACAGGCAGGAAAGACAGTAGAGGAGATTGAAGAAACAGATTTTGTGTCAATATATCTTATATTTAGAGATGATTTATCAATTCTTCCACAGAAGGATACTATGCTTAAGCTGAATGATATAATTATAATCCGCGATGGAAATTAGGAATATTTTCTAAACATATTGTTATGCGTGCCGATATATAAAATATGGATATCCACGGAGGGAATTATATATCCTGGTGCGATTGCACGGAAAGGAAGATAAAGTGAATATTTCTACACAATCTACTACTCTTCTTGATATGTTAAATAGTAGTAGTTCAACAGGCAAGTCAAAGAGTGCCGCAGATTCTTATATTGATGTTCTTATCCGGAATAACAACTTAAGATATCAGCAGAAGATGAAAGAAGTTCTTGGATATGATACATCAAGTTCTTCTAAGGATGCACAGTATGAGAAGGTTGCATCTTCAGCATCTAATCTTAACAGTGTAATAAGTTCATTATCTAACGAATCGCTCTGGAATGAAGATTCAAGTGATTATTCTAAAGATAAGGTATATGATACTGTTAATAATTTTGTAAGTGCTTATAATACACTTATTACTAACATTAATACAGTTGGAAGCACAATTGAGAATACTTACAAGACTAAGCTTGATAAGCTTGTAACAGACAATAAGGAGGCACTTGCGGCAGTAGGTATTACTGTTGATGATAATGGCAAGCTTTCAGTTGACACTGATAAGTTAAAGAGTGCAGATATGTCTGAATTAAAGAAGATGTTAGGAAGTGAGTCTGAATTAATGAAGGGAATTAAAGAACAATCAGGTTCAGTTAATAATATTGTATCAGAAGCATTAAGCATACAGAAAAGCCTGTCAGGTCTTTATAATTCTTCATCTTCAAGTGTTGATGTGTCAGATTTATTATATGGAACATCTTACGATTCGAAGGGGTAATATAAAGTTAATATTTTTGAGGTGAGTGTTGGAAATAGAGCAGCATAATCTCAGAATATGAATTAATTGAAATTAGAATACTATTCTTAATAAAGCAGGACTGCTATGTATATGTCACCTTACTGTTAAGTAGGGGGCATATATATGGCAGTCCTGCTGTTTTATGGTAAGCACTTACGTTTTATGACTATTGGTTTTATATTAATTATGTATTAATTATATAAATTTATGTCTGATTTAGTCAATTAATAGTATTAATATAACATTAATCAGCCACAGATGTATCATCTTTAACTACAAAATATTTCTTATAAGCTACTATGAATAATACTATAGATAAAGCTGTTGCAATATAGTCAGTTATAGGCTGTGTCATAGCAAGGTTAACAGGCGTGTTGTTCACAATGCTTGTTGTAATCAGTATCGGAAAATAGATTATTCCCTGACGGCTTACTGAAAGTATAAGCGATGGTATCGCAGCACCCATTGACTGTATTGCATTGATGAATACGAATAGTATTCCAAGCACAGGCCCAGACATTATGTATATTCTTGAAAATGCAAATGCATATCCAAATGCTTCCTCATCATCAAGAAATGCTTTTGCAAGAGGAGCTGCACCAAGATAACATATGAGTGTCATTATAATACTTAAGCATATTGCAAAACATAAAGAGAATTTTAAAACAGAGCGGTAACGCTTGCTATTTCCAGCACCGAAACAGTAGCCGAGCAGAGGCTGGATACCAGTTCCAACACCGATAAGAAGCATAACTGCAATCATATTAACTTTCATAGCAACACCAAGACCGGCAAGTTGTAAGTCGCCATGTTTTGCCATAAATGAATTGATCATAATATTGGAGAAGCTCATAAGTATGCTGTTAAGTGAAGCTGGAATTCCGATTGAAAGCACACCGAGAGTAATTATCCTTTTAGCGGAATAATCTTTAGGTTTAATCGATAATATCGACCGCTTCGAAGTAAGGTGGATAATATAAAATACTGTTGAGAAAATGTTACCAAGAACTGTGGCAACAGCTGCACCTGCAACATACCATTTAAAACCAATAATCATAACAGGGTCAAGTACAATGTTAATCATATTACCGATAATCATTCCGGTCATAGCGACTGTAGCGTGACCTTCAGAACGAATGATATTACTAAAGGAATTGCTTACAATAAGAAATGGTATTCCAATGGCAACGATTGAAAGATATTGTGAAGCGTATCCTATTGTAGCATCACTTGCACCGATAAGACGGCATACGGGAACTGAAAATATTGTCATAATTATCATAGCTATAACGCCAATTGCTGCACCTGTCCAAAAACAGAATGCTGAAATATGTTTGGCCATATCACGTTTTCCTTCGCCAAGCATTCGGCTTATCATAGAAGTACCACCAATTCCAAATAACATACCGACAGCCATGAATATAATAAATGCTGGTGTAGCAATGGAAACAGCAGCAACCATAAGTGGGTCTTTAGTCTGACCAATAAAAAATGTATCCGCAAGATTGTATACAAGAACCATAAGCATACTTATTATAGATGGAATTACGTTAGTAAGTACGGCTTTAGGTACTGGAGCATCGCGGAAAATCTGTTGTGTTTTATCTTGCATAAGTAGATCCTTTCTTTACATAATATTTTTAAAAGGGGGGGATAAATAACAATGTTATAGACATGGACGATTGGGGTGGGCTGATATAAGCAACGAAGACACGTTTGCACTGAGTGTCGCTCGCAGCGGTACTAAGCTGCCAGTTGGAACTGCCAGCTAAGGACCGGCGGCTCCCCAGCGTCTTCTTATGCTTCTATCAGCTTTAGCATCGCTGGCTGTCTTTCAACCCTGGGTGTATTTTGTTTTATTTATTAAGTAGATTTTATAGCATAGTGAAATATATTTGTCAATATGTTATATTGGAATAACTTTTAAATATATTTTAGTGGAAAGAAATAGGAATTAGGAATGGAGATATAAAAAGGGGATTTATGCGTAAAAAAACAGCCTGGCAATAGATTTACGAAAAGTGGATGTCCCCTGTTACTAGACAAGCCAGTAAGGCGGGGACTGGGGATTGAGGGTCTATTGTCAGACTGTTGTGGTGGTTATCACCTATTTATTATTAGATTATGATTTAACTATTTGATGGCTGTTTTGGGTGGACGATAGATATTTATTATTTATCGTCTATTTCTTCTAGTTCGAGTTCCTCAGACTCATTGTATTCTTCGGGGAGATCTTTTGTGGTTGATGACTGATATGGGACGGCATCATCAGATACTTCTTCATCTATATCTTCTTCTAAGTCATCATATAAGATATCTTCTTCATCATCTTCAAGTTCCATATCGTCTAAGTCTTCCTCGTCTATATCTTCGTCTTCGTAGCCGTCCATTGCTCCTACGAAGGCTTTTTTGCTCTTTGAAAGCTTAATGCTTAAGGCTATAACTACAACTATTAATGCTATTATTACAACAGCAAGGACTGCTAATATAACGAATATATAACTGCTGACTGTATTAAATGCCTTATCACTGTCAGCTGTCTTTGTGTTGGTGTTGATTACCTGTTCATCTGCCATATTGTAACCGGCGTAGCCTTGTATTGTGCCATCATTGACATTGTATCTGAACCAGCCTGTTTCTCCTGTAGAGCTTACGCCATAGAATAATGCGTAGTTGCCTGTTCTGTCAAGGAGGGCATCGACTTCTTTGCCATTGATTACTGTTCTTCCAACATCATAGCCTTCTGGAAGTTCCATAGACGCTTCATCTATGGCAAGTATGCAGTATGTAAATTGTGGCTGGCTTACTTCTACGAATTGTGAAAATGTCTTTCTCACCGAATCGTATACATAATAACCGCTCTCACCTTTGCCATCTGTACTTTCAAGATAGACAATTGTTACTCCTGTATCAATTCCAACACCTGCTGATACCTTTGTTCCATTATAATCATACTCTGTTGGAGTATAGCCATCTGGAAGTGGGTGTTCATCATTAGCAGATACAATCTTATATTCAGCATTATCTACTGTAATATTCGGCTCTTGTATTGCTTCACTGTTAGGATCCTGCACATCAGGAATATTATTATTGTCTGTTGATCCATTAGATGAGTCCGAACCTGTTGCCTGATTATTTTCATTAGAAGCTGAATTAGTTTCCTTGGTTGTCTTTATTGTATAAGTTCTTTTACTGCCATTTTCTGCTGTTACAGTAATTGTTGTTGTGTTAAATCCTGGATCCATTCTCTTGCCAGATACGCTTACAGTTGCCTTTGAATCATTAGGAACTGCACTTACTGTAAGGCTTGCACAGTCAGCACCAACAGATGTTGTATAAGTAGTTACATCTGGTGAAAATGCTGGAGATAACACACCAGGACTTATCTGTAATGAACTTAATGTATTATCTGATGAATATGAAGCTGGTGCAGAAGCTGTAACTGAACCTGACGATTTGGATATACTGCACGCCTGCATATCTATATCAATAACCTTGGAATCACCTATAACATTAAGGCTTGAAGTACCAGCTCCGATAATCTTAAATGTTATTGTCTTTGACTGGCTGCTTGCTGTACTTTCGTCCATAAAGCTGACCATCGCAGTTCCCGAATTACTTGAGCTTCCGCTTAATGCTAATATTGATGGGTCATAGGATACATATATTGTAGCTCCACCTATTCCGCTCGATGCACTGATTGACACATCTATGGATACTGTATCGCCTACCGTACCACTTGCTGAACCAATTGATACTCTTGCTGTTCCTGCCGCTAATATATCTGTCTTATTCACAAAAGCCATTACAGCACACATACATATAATAAGCAGTGCTGAAATTATCTTTTTAACCTTATTCATATATGTCCTCTCTTCTTGCAGTCACTACTGCTGGATATATCCTATATTTAATATGTGTCTTTTAATAGCAACGAAATCATACAAATCTATAACTCCGTCCCTGTTAATATCCGCAGCCTCTTTATAACTGCCCTGTGGCTGTCCAATTCCAAGAACTGCTCTCTTAATAGCCACGAAATCATATAAATCTATAACTCCGTCACCATTAACATCTCCATATATAACTATAGAATATTCATCATATACACTTCCGTCTGACTTGTATACAACTAACTTATCACCAGTAACTACTGTGTCGCCTCTCTCGCTTCCGTCATTCTTTAATATTTTTCCATAACAGCCATTGCTGTATGATACATTATCAAGAACACTTGATGCCTGACTTCCGACACCTATCTTAGTCATTATCTTCTTTGATGAATCGACATTATAATCTGTCTTAAAACCATCTGTATTACCACCAGATTGTGCAGACTTTCTTGTTATATTGATTACATATGTCTTTATGTCACCATTTTCAGCCGTTACAGTAATATTGATTACATTATTGCCGACGCTTAAGCTGTGGCTTCCACGTCCGCTTACTGTTGCATTGCCGTCTATAAGTCCTGCCGATACATTAACGCTTGTAACATCATTTTCTACAATAAGACTATAATCAGTATTATCAGATGAAAATGTAGGAGTTAATGTATAACCATCTACTGATAAAGAACTAAGCCTGTTATTCGCACTCTGGTTGCCATCTGGTATTATACATCTTGACGATGGCATATTATCATATACCGGAATGTTAAACTTAAATGTTGTATTATTAAGCGTGTATGAACTATATGCCTTCTTAGCCCTTGTCGCTTCTGACCTTGGTGCAAGCACATTGGTCATATACTGGTGTGAGAAGTTCTTAACATCAAACTTCTCATAATATATAGTATCCTGACCCTTGTTAATGTACCATTTTCCAAGATTGACAGCACCACCTACAACAGCCCTGTAACGTGAATTCCAAGGCCTCATATTAGAGCTGTCGGTCTGTCTGGCGTATTTCAAACCATTCTGGACTGCTGACAGACCGCCGCTTGCATAAGCGTTCTGGCTGTAATAATTATAATAGCCCTCGTATCCGCTTACATTTCCAGATATCTGGTTGCCTCGTCCGTCTGCACCCTGTTCCTGAATAATTCTTGTTGCAAGGTGATATGGGCTTACCTTGGATACTTCACCTGCATACATAAGCAGTGAAGCATAGTCATAGCCGTCAAGATTGTGGCTTGAATTCTCCATAAATGTTCCGCTTATAATATTGCGCACACCGTCTATATTATGTACTGATGAGTCATAAGAAAGACTTTCAAACATAAATATGTATGTATCATCAAGAAAGTTTCTTGGGTCAAGTGCATATTTCACAAGTCCCTCAGATGCCTGAACCCAGCCACCACTGTCAAGCTCTGTATACTCACCTGTATTCCAGTCATAACAGCCATCAGCCGTAGACTTCCACGAAGCATCTGCCGAACTATATATAAGACTTCGTCCTAATACATTCTGTGCATTAACCATAGTATCCCAGTCTCTTCCATTATGGTCTGCTACAAACACCCATAATGGATATGCACTGTGAAGCTGCCTTAAGCTTTCCCTGTATGAAGCCGGAAAATTCTGTGCCTCAAGATAATCTTCAAAATTATTATCCGGTGTATAATCTGACTTTGCTTCCCTAGTAGTATACTCTGATGTTATATATCCTCTTGTGTATTCACCATTGAGATAAAAACCTATGCTGTACCACTTATATGTCGCACTCGTATTCACTTCTTCGTATATATCGAACTTAAATCCACCATCTACTTTAGTAATTACACTTCCATTAACAGGTGCTGTCCTTATTCTAAGGCTTGTTACATCATAATTAACATAACCTGGAGCAATAATTGTATCATCTGCTTTAGCGGTAAATGTATACGAAAATCCTGTCACCATACATACAAGAATGACTGCCATAAGTACTATGGCTACTGCTTTTTTTATAATCTCTTTGTAGCTTACGTTCATATAATCACCTTGTTCCTTATTAAATCTGCAATTTAGTTGTTCTTTCCAAACTCAGATAACTTAAGTCCCTCATTACGTTCAAGCACCATATTAACTGACCAGCTGTTAGCAAATACCAATAACGGATTGCCCTTAAGGTCTTTAATCTTCTTCATATCAGAAGTACCGACAATTCTGTTCACATCAACTTCTTCTGGATTTTCAATCCATCTGATATGTTCATATGGAAGCGGCTCTAACTTTATATCTACATTGTACTCATTCTTAAGTCTGTATTCAAGAACTTCAAACTGAAGTACACCGACAACGCCGACAATAATTTCTTCCATTCCAGTGTTATATTCCTGAAATATCTGAATAGCACCTTCCTGTGCAATCTGGCTTATTCCCTTAATGAACTGCTTACGCTTCATTGTATCAATCTGTCTTACTCTTGCAAAATGTTCCGGTGCGAATGTAGGAATTCCATCAAACTGGAACTTCTTATTAGAAGTACATATAGTATCACCTATTGAGAATATACCCGGATCGAATACACCTATTATATCTCCTGCATAAGCTTCTTCTACAATGTGTCTTTCCTGTGCCATCATCTGCTGTGGCTGTGAAAGCCTTATCTTCTTGCCACCCTGAACGTGGTTAGCTTCCATACCGGCAGTGAACTTTCCTGAACATATACGCATAAATGCAATTCTATCTCTATGTGCCTTATTCATATTAGCCTGTATCTTAAATACAAAAGCAGAGAAATCTTCCTTAAATGGGTCTATAAGACCTACTGACGAATTACGTGGAAGTGGTGATGTAGTCATATCAAGGAAATGCTGTAAAAATGTCTCTACACCAAAGTTAGTAAGTGCTGAACCAAAGAATACAGGTGTTAAATCTCCTGCCTGAACCTTGGCAAGATCAAATTCTGCACTTGCACCATCTAAGAGTTCCACATCTTCTTCAAGCTTAGCCCAGTAATCATCACCAATCTCTGCCTTAAGCTCATCATCATCTATTGATATATTCTTAGTATCTACTTCCTTCTGTCCATTCATTGCCGCCTTAAAGAGTGATACCTCTTTCTGCTTTCTGTCATATACACCCTTAAATGCCTTACCACAGCCTATAGGCCAGTTGATAGGACAAGTAGCAATTCCAAGTACATTTTCTATCTCATCAAGAAGCTCGAATGGGTCGTTGGCTTCTCTATCCATTTTATTAATAAATGTAAAGATTGGAATATGTCTCATAACACATACTTTAAAAAGCTTAATAGTCTGTTTCTCAACACCCTTTGAAGCATCTATAACCATTACGGCTGAGTCAGCAGCCATAAGAGTTCTATAAGTATCCTCTGAGAAATCTTCGTGTCCAGGTGTATCAAGAATATTAATGCAATATCCATCATAATTAAACTGAAGTACTGAAGATGTTACAGAGATACCTCTTTCCTTTTCAATCTCCATCCAGTCTGATACTGCGTGTTTCGCTGTCTTCTTACCCTTTACAGAACCAGCAAGATTAATAGCACCACCATATAACAAGAACTTCTCAGTAAGTGTTGTCTTACCAGCATCCGGGTGGGATATGATTGCAAATGTCCTTCTTTTCTTAATTTCACTTGTAATATCTGACATAATTTCTCCATTTCTTAAATCATTTTACACTTTAACTAATCCAGTATATAGTATCCATCAATTTAATTCAACCACTTAGTGCCGGACTATTTTATAAACTAATCTTATTCTATTACCTATTCCAGATAATTACTCTACAGTTAAGCTTCTTCCCAGTGCAAAGGAATATATTACTTTTTCTTTAACCTTTAAGCCTGTTATCTGTGACAGTGCCATAGCATAGTAATCAAGCTGGATAGAATATCTTCTTCTAAGCTCGTCCTCTCCTGCCCTGCCTCTTAACACCCGGTCAGTCTTATAATCAACTATAACAAGCTGTCCGTCCTCAATAAAATACAGGTCAATGACCCCCTGTACAAGCTGTCTGTCATATTCAAATACAAATGGCTGTTCCCTTTTCACCCCGCCGTAAGCATATGCACGCTTAATTCTTTCAGATCGGAAGAGCA
>ERZ791608.945-NODE-945-length-11249-cov-2.370556_pt1 | contig 11249 bp, 15 predicted proteins | sample MGYA00510276_ERZ791608 | MGnify/ENA primary metagenome ERZ791608 (study PRJEB30046, sample SAMN00791908) | human gut metagenome | study: EMG produced TPA metagenomics assembly of the A metagenome-wide association study of gut microbiota in type 2...
CTTGAAATAGAACTCAACTACTTTCTTATGAAGCAATGCACGCAACTTAATGTTAGTCCATGCTACTTTCAGTGCTTCACTCATTGAATAACCGTTCTTGCGTACAAAAGACCAAGCAAGGCTCATAATCTCTTTTAATTGGTTTCTCTTTTCTGTTGCCATAGTTCTTATATTTATCAGTTCTTTAAATGCTGTTTAAATTTTACACCGCAAATATAACTGATATTTAAATTATATCACAAGTCTTTATAGACAATAAAAGTTAAATATAAAATTGACATTTAAATTATTTGCCTATTATTTAAGTAATAGATATTTTTGTACTATAAAATCAAATTTAAATGAGAATTAAAGATTTGTTGCGAGAAAAAGGAATTACCGCAAAAGAACTAGCTTCAAAAATCGGTATGACTGAAACAGGGTTAAGTATCGCTATGGGAGATAATGGAAACCCACCATTAAAGAGATTAGAACAAATCGCCGCTGCTTTAGGCGTGCCAGTAACAGAACTCTTTGAAAAACCTAAAGAGGGGGTTATACATTGCCCTCATTGCGGAAAGGAGATAAAATTGAATCCGAATGTATAATCATTAAAAACGAAAGACTATGATGGAATTTCTTTCTATTGTTATGCTGGTATTCGGCATCTTACAAATTATCCTATTCTTCAAAATATGGGGAATGACAAACGACATTAGTAGGATAAGGAGCATTATTGAAAAAGAAATCCAGCAGAAAACAAAAGCTAAACAAGAGCAAATTCCTAACGAAAATGCCATTAACCTTTTAAAAGGAACATGGGGAAAGGATGTTTCAGAAGAAGAGAAAAATATGGCATTAAGTTTACTCCCTAAATTGATGGATAATGAAGTAATACTTTTAATAAAAAAGGCGCACCATTATGATGCGCCAAAATGTCAATTAATGCTTTGATTGTATTAAAGCCTCACAGCTGGAATACATGGCAAATATAACATGATTCCGTGGAAAATCCAAAGAAACAATCTATTTTTTGTTTCTTCTTCTTCGTGAGGCCATATCCTTACCCTTCACCTTTGTAACCTTCGTCCCAGTAACGGTATGGAGCTTGTCACGCTGCATTAATACTAAGTTTCTGTATGGTATTTCATATACCACTTCCCGGTATGTCAGATGCAGATTTTCCATGAACGATGCGATCTGTCCTAAGAGAGTGTCATTTCCTACAACTTCGGTTTCGCTGCCAGCAGGCTTACGTTCTTCGCCAAGCTGGCAGCTTTGAGAAAAACCTTTGAGTCAATCATAGAGAGTGCTTCATCCAATGCGTTCACATTCTCTTCATATGTTCCTTTTGCTAGTTCTTCACTTAAACTTTCGTCACCAGCTATCAGCCAGGAAAGAGCTTTGCTGTAAGCCTCGCTTTTTCCCAAGGAGAGCAGAACATCTTTCAAATTGTCTGCTTCTTGAACTCCAGACAGATAGGATATAGCTCCGGCCAATTTATGTATAGTAGGAGGGTAGACCGTGTAAACTTTCCCGGCTACAAATACTGTTCTGAAATCACTGCCGATAATGGATTCTGATATTATTCTTGCTCCTTTGTTCATATCTTAAAAGAAAAAGGGTGAAGCCGAAGCCACACCCGTTAAACATTCTGAAAACTAACCGCCACCTTCTTGAATGAGAGTAATTTCCTTTTCTACAGTCTTGAAGGCATCAGACAGAGAGGTTGGTATGCTTCCTGACTGAGTGGTATAGCCGGCCTTTGACACTTCATAAGAAACGGATGTCCCAGATTTCACCCTCTTGGACTTGACCGTTTGCCCATCCAGCTTTACTGTCGCATCAGAAGGCGTTGCTACGACCTTTACATCTGTTCATGCTTCTTTTACCTCTTCTGCATCGAACCAGTATTCTGGAGCAATGGCAGGATCTTTCGGCTCCAACTCTACTGCACTTACAGGAAGGCCAATAGCCTTGTCTGTGGTTGCTTCACGGGCACCGATGTCAGCGCGAGGAATCACGCAATACTGATCGTCATCGGTCAGGGATACAATCAACTTTTCGATGTTCACCTTGCCTCTTGCACGCTTCCAACCTTTGTCCGTGTTGATGACATCACCACCCATCAAGTCTTTCTTGGTCGGGTAATCATACTCACCAATAGTAAAATTGACAGTCACATCGCCCATATCCTTATCACTACGGTATGTCTGGCCTGTGAGCTGGTTCTTGTAGTTGGTACGACTAGCTTCTGCTTCTTCGAGCGTCCACGTGTCCTGATGAATGTTCTTTACCTCTTTCAAGGTTTCACCCTGCAAGAGAGTATGCAAGGCCTGTCCGGTCAAATCAGCCGTGATAGCACTTGTTTCTCCATACCAAAGTTTCTTGATATTCACGGCTGTGATTTTCTTTGCTTCTGCCATATTATTTCACGTTTAAAACTTCAAATAAAATTCTTACATTTACATAATGACACTTTAAGGCTGTGTCTTCCTCTGTTCCAATTGACTCGATGGAATAATGATAGGTAGTATCGTCATAACGTCCGGTTATGCCGTCAAACAGCTTTTGAGCCTGTTTCTCCAGTTCGTTCAACCGGATGGTATTGGCTTCACCTTCCTTCAGATCAGGAACACAGAGGTTCACCTCAACAAAAGACTTCTTCCAGTACGTGCCCGGCTGTTGGCTTTTTGAGTGAATAACAATCCTTTCAGACTTCAATTCACCCGTAAGTTTCTTGCCATGAGGTATGATGGATATTCCGAAAGGCTGGCAATCACGGTAAAGTATGTTCGCTATGTCAGTGGTTACTATCATTTGATTTCCTCCTTCAATCGTTTCTCAGCAAATAGGGCTGCACCAGTCAAGACTTCATAACCTTTGGATTCAACGAACGAAGCGTATTCGGCTTCATTCCTTAACTCCAGTCCATCATCCTGAACTGCATACTTGTTTGATTTACGGAGTGTGCCGGTCTGGTTCTGGTAACTGCCATGCTCTATCGCATAATTGACAGCTTCCTTACCAACCTTTTCTTCAACAGCTTTAACCTCGGCATAGCCTTGCTCGAAAAAGCTATCAACATCAGAAAAATCAAATTTTACAGCCATATCTCTGAGTAACCAAAATAATTTGTATTCTTAACCATGTAAACCTTGCCAGTTCCCCGGATATTCTCACCGTCCATACATCTGACTTCATCACCAGCCTTCAGAGAGATTTTCTTCTCACAGACTACGTGATAGTTCGGTCGGTACACCTCGCCGTTCTCCGAAGTAAACTCTTTTGTTGAGTTATCATCACAGCGGCACCGACATATTTCCTGCCAGCTTTCTTCACCGGTTCCGGGAATGGGCCGGCCGAACTCGTCTGTTTTCATCGGAGTAAAGACCTTAACCTGTAATGTATGTGGAGCAAATATCATAGGAATCTGACTTTAGGCTTATCTGACAGCGTGTCTTCAAGTCCGTACTTCTTACACAAGAAAGAATAGTATTCCTTCAAGCCCTGAGTATTCCAGGACATAGAGAAACCGTTTTCGCTGATTGAAGTGGCTCTAAGTAATAGAGAGGGGATGAACTTCGCCATAGCTACCGACACGAGACCGATGTTTGACTGGTCCATCTCATCCTCTCCGCTTATTCCTGAAGACAGACTTATCTCCAAAAGGTCAGCCTCCGACAAATTAACGCCGAAGGTCTGGAACTTCTGTGATATGTAGTCGTTTACTGTCATGCGTTCATTGTTGACAAATCGAAGTTAACAATCAAGTTCGGATTTGTAATCTGTGGAATCCACTCTGCAGTGTATTCAAGATAACGTCCGTTCTTATCCTTGTAACCAGAAATAAGCATGTCACCGTCTGCCTGAGTGTAGTTACGTCCAGGTACACCATCCACAGCCTCGTATGGAGTGTGGAAACGCATATAACCTATCTTATCCTGTGGAAGAAGTGTGATACGGTCATCTGCGTAAATCTGCACATTCTTACCGGTTTGGTCTTTCACGTAGTCTTCCTTAATCTCTATGGCTGGAAGTCCAATACCAGTAAACACCTGGGAAGCCAATTGCGATGTAATCAGACCAGTTGAAAGATACATCTCATTTGCTGTAAGCTGCATCTTGAACTTATCACCAAACTCAGCAGATCCGATGATGTTCTTAACGAAAGTTCCTCGTGACATAATCATCTTCTGGAAGTTTCCATAGTCTGCTTTCAGTGCATTAATCTGCTGCTGCAAATAAGTAATGAAGTTGGTCTTTGCACCGCTCTCAGGTTTAATAAACTTAAACGGAAGTTCAATGTTCAACAACTCTACACCACCAGCATTGTCATCCTTGTTTTTGACTGTAGCTTCTCCTGTCATCAACAGAGAACCTACGATAATATCCATACGTTTGTGAGCCGCCAAAAGCACCTGACGGTAGTCGTCATAGATAAAGTTCACGATTTCCTGCATGGCTGCTACCTGGTCAGCTGGTTTTGCTGCGTTGAACTTGTCAATCAAGTCCTGTAAATCAGACAAACGGTCAATGGAAATCTGATAAGCATCACCAAGATATGCAATTTCACCATATCCTGAACCAATGTTTCTACGTTCACGGATAGGTTTCTCACCGTAACGGGAATTAATGGAACCGGCGATCACTCCGCTTACTATACCGATGTAGTCTTTGAATACACGGGTAGTTGTTCTGCGGAAGTCAAGATACTGCTGCCAGTAGATAGTGTCCTTACGAGTTTGAAGGACACGCTGAATAACGGCACTAACGATGTTAGGGTCATTGAACAGTGTATGAATAGTTAACATCATATATTAGTCCTCCTTTCTTTATTCGTTAAACTGGAAATGTGGTAATTTTTCTTTATCCTTTGCATGGAAAGGCATAGCCAACTTAGTAGGTTCAATTTCGAACGCACGCATCAAAAGTGCAACCAAGACAATACCATCCTCAACCTGTACCCTCTCATACAAAGCTGAGTTAGCAACCACCTTTGGAGTATCACCGTTTACTGCTGTTGCTTCAAAGAGAACTGTTCCTGCATTCACTGTAGCACCAAAGTCAGCCGCTAATGTCAATTTATCAAAAGCCTTATCAGACTTGTCAATAGCATTGATTGTTGCACCATGAGAACCATCACCAATATGCATACCCACATAAGCAAGTGAGTTCTTTTTGATTTTCAGAGTTGTGTTGGAACCGGTTGTAAACTTTTCATACACTTCTACACGAATAGCCACCTGTGCAGTTTTCTTTACCAGGTCGGCGGCTATAGGTGTAAACGATGAAAGATATGTACCTGCCACAAGATTGGTCGTGTCCAGCTTGTAAGGACCTCTACGTCTTACGCCAGTAGACACATCATAGCGTTCCTCTACAGACGGTTCTGGATTAATGTTATACTTAAATCCTGCTGCCATAAATTACTTGTTTTGTTGTTCGACAATAGATTTTGTGTCCGCCTCAATCAGTTTGGCGAACTCGCTCGCTTCCTTATCCTGCTTTTGCTGGGCAGTTTCAGGAGCCTTAGCGAACTGGAAGCCGCTGTTTGACATATCCTGCTTCATGTCCTTGAAATAAGTGTCCAAGTCCGTGTTCTCAGGAATGTTGCGGTCTTTCAGCATAAATTCGGGAATACCGTACTTCTTAGCCACTTCTGAAATCTGAGAGTTGCGTTGCGCCTGCGCTTTCTCCGCTTCGTAAGCGGAAAGTTTTTCAGAAAGACTCTTGTTAGAATCAATCAAAGCCTGTGCCCATGAAGGTACTTCGTCCTTTTTCTCATCCTTCTTTTCGTCTTTCTTTTCATCCGGTTCCTCGATTGGCTTACCGTCTTTAAGGTTATGCTTCTTCTCATAGTTAGCAACTGCTGTGATTCGAGCATCCCCGGCACGGAAATCGCCGTATGAAGTCAACACGTCCTGAAATGAGATACCCTCAACAATGGAGTTTATCTGCGTCTCGTCCGTTACACCCTCTGCCTTCTTTGTGGCAATACGGGTAAGTGTGGCAGTGTCCACCCCAGCAAATTTCTGTTGTAGTCCTGCCAAGATTTGTTCAAATATTGTCATACCGTATGAGTTTGATTAATAATTTCATACGGTAAATTTACTGATAGAGAAAGGGAAGGAGAAATTTTAAGGATAACGATACGAAACAATTAAGAGAATGTTCGTTTTTAGGCAAAAAGAAAGCGTGACTACCGAAGTAATCACGCTGGAAAGGTTATTATTTTACTTTTATGCTACCGAAATAGAGCACAATTCACGTCCAACAGAACGTATTGTTTCAAAAATATCTTCCAGTCGTTCCTTAGAAGGCTTTTTTGTTCCACTGATATACTGAGCAAATAAACTCTGTGATATACCCAATCTGCGGGCAATAGCGGAAGCATTTAACTCTGGATGTGCTATAAATACATCATATAAGGGATTGGAAGGTTTTTCCATAAAGAATCCTTCAAAACTCAAATCCTCATCTATCTCTTCCCAATGGATACCATCATCACTTAATGTGAAATTGTTCCGTTGTTCCGGTGTGGCAAATTTCAGTCTTGGAAACTCTGCTAATTGCTCGCAAGCCTCCTTGCCATCAGTCGTGCGTATCCACACTGCTGTATCAGTCAGCCAAACTTTTTCTACTACAATGTTTCCCATAACTTTATTATTTAGCTTTGTTAAAAAATTTATTCCAATGTTCTGCTATTATTTCTTGGTTTTCTTCTATTACAGATTCTACAAGTTTTATTTCAGACGATTTCAAACCATTATTCTTTACCAATGCTACAGGGAATAATGTAAATTTTGCACTTACATTTCCTTTGATTACATGAACATGAATAGGTTCATGGTCATTTGCATAAAACATAAATCTAAAACCAAATAAAATAAATATTGTAGGCATAACTCATTTTTTTATTACTTCACAAATATAGGTAATTATTTTATTACCTACAAATATATCAATAAAAAAATAGCGATACCATAAGATACCGCTATTAAAATTAATCTATTCCTTAGATTTTTGCCAGTTTATTTTGTATAAACCCCGTAACTTTTCTGACTTAATTGTTCTATTTTTCAGATTTACTACTGGAACTTCTGAGAGAGGAAAGCTGTTTCTGCTTCTCAATGTCGTTCTTTTGCTTTTCAGCCTGCTCTTCCTTAATGGCTTCAATCTCATCTATGGCGGAATCCACGTTCCCAACAAAAGTGATAGCACGGTTCTGCGACCAGATTTCTCCATCCTTAGCTTTGATAGCAGTATCTATCTTGTCCTTGATGTCCTCCAGTCTGTAGGGCTGCATCTGCACGTCCACGTCAATAGTCTCGGAAGCTGCTTCAAGAGTCGTGTTCACGGAGCCTAAAGCGGAAACGAGAAAATTTACACGCCGTTGCATGAACTCGCCGACAGTTTCGTTCAGGTTCTCCACATTCAGGTGGGTGGACATAAACACATAGTCGAAAGTCACACCGGAAACGGCGTTACCTGTACCTTTCAGGGAGTCAAAAGAGATTCTGGGGGTATTGGTCAGTCCGTATATCTGGCTTAACAGCGTCTCTACCTCAAATTTTACCGTATCGGGTACCTGTGACCAGGTAAGGTACCGGGCATTTGTTCCCTGCCCGGTCAGCTCGACCACACGGTTCTTGAACTCACCTGAGAAATTCTCCACGTTACCAAAAAGCATGAGAATAGGGAAGAAGTGGTAGTCGATACAATCTGCATAGTTTGAAAGAAGTTTCTCCAGTCTTACACGGAGACTCTTTATCTTTTCACAGTACGCTTCCGGACGGTACATATAAATCACCGGCATCTTCTTGAATCCATGAGCAAATGAGCCTTTGTCAGTCCAATTGCTTGTCAGTTCCCACTGATAAACCATGTCTTTGGTAATGGTCATGAAACAGGTAATCTCCACGTCGTTCAGGTCTTTTTTCTTATATTCACGGGATAGGGCCACCAAATCCCCCTGGTCATTGAAGAAAGGGTAGAGCTTGTCGCCACGGAACGGAGACCAGATAGCACTCTTCAGACGGTACTCAGGCTTTGACTTTCCGAAGATTCCTGAAATCTTTCGCTTAAGCTTTGCCCAGAAGCCGTCATCCTTCACCACATACCAGTATTCGGCCACTTCCTGCTCGGCCAGCCATGCCCGGACTACTTTCTTGTTCTGGTATTTCAACTTGTTTTTCTTGAACACCTGCTTCAATGTGGAAAGAAGGCTTTCTTCCGACTGGTCCGGCTGGCAATCAAGGACCGGTTCTGTTCCCACGGTGAAGGCAGTCTGAATGTTCACGATGTCCTGCTCGATAGGAAGGGCTATTCTATTTGGTTCAACTTCTTTCTTAACCGCCGGCTCAATGTATTCTTTACCTGTTGTCGGGTCGGTTATTCTTTCTTCAGGCTTGGTGGTGATTTTTATTTTTGGGTATTTCTCCTCGTCAATCACTATCTCATGCCTATTAGGATTCCAGTCATTATAAAGAGCATGAGCATTGGGATGTTCTGTTTTTCTTCCTTTCTTCAGATAGTAGATTTTTCTCTCTATCTCAGGTATCGCTAAAATTTCCTCTAAAGTTCTCATATACTAAAATTTAATGTCCAAATACTCCTGAAATGTCTTTCGGTTTCATAATCCTGCCTAGAAGTTCTCCCAGCACATAATACCGCGCAGCGTCAATGCCATGGTTATCGTGGTCTTCCGGCTCGTTGATGTAGTTTCCGTCCTTATCCTTTGCCCAGACATAATTCCTATACTCCCTCTGCAGGTTGTAGGAGCGTCTGGTAATGTACATCTCCATTCCCTGCATCTTGTCAATACCCGCATTGACAGAACCTTGCCCCTTTTCTACTGGATAAATCTTGATGCCTCCGTTGTGGATTTCCTGAATAAGTCGCGGATCCGCACTGTCAGCAATCACTCTAAGATTCCAAGGACGCAAGACTTTTATGATGTCGCCGGAAAGCAATCCGGTTCTATAATCCACTTCATCCAGATAAAGAGCATTGTCTATGATTCCACATCGGATAGCTGCTGTGGGGTCATTGGTATAACCAAAATCCAATCCTATAGCAACTTTCTTGCACCACATCGGGAACTCATCCACGATGCCCCATTTCTTAAACACGGCACCCTCGGCCACGTCAGCCCAGCGTCCTATGACAACATGAGCATACTTCTCCGGATTCTTCTCCTTCATTTCCTGGACTTCATTCAGAAACTCAGGAGAAAGGTTCTCGATATTATCGAAGTAGGTTGTATGAATGTGAAGGACATTGGGATGTGTAGAAATCTGTACCTGCACGCCGTCAATCTCGACCAAGCGGTGGGTATTCTCGATGTATTTTTTGTAAATGAAATGGTTAGAGTCACAGGGATTCATGATAATGATAATCCGATTCTGGATTCCTTTCTTACGGATGGAGAGCATAATCTTGTCAAACTCTTCTTCACTGGTCCATTCCTCCGCCTCATCACAGACAAAGGTGGTAATACCCTGGATGGACTTCAACTTCGCCGTCTGATTCCCGGAAGAGGTCTTGATACCCCGGAACATGATACGACTGCCGGTCATCCGATTTACTATGTCCGTCTTGGTGGTCTTGAAATACTTCGTGGTGCCGTCCAGTTCTATCTTTTCCATCATCTCTGGAATGATAGACATGCCGGCAGATACCATCGTGTAGCGGGTGTATAGAATCTGATGGACAATCTTCTCAACTGGAGTCTGCTCAAAGGTCAGTCGCTCGATAAAGGTGGAAGCGTTGAAAGACTTGCCCGAATTATGCGTAACCGTTCCGTCAGAATGCAGATATCGTTGGTTTCCGTCAAGACAAATACCACACCAATCTCCAATTCCAGCAGACTCTATTGAAAGTTGCGACAAATGCCAATCTTTATTTTTATGAACATCAGCTTTGTTTACAATTTTTCTTTCTACCTTACAAGGTATTTTCCATGTATCACCATTGATATGAACGCGAAAAACTTTGCCGCAATCTTTTCCGCTACAACGTGCGTTCTTCTCGTTAATACTTGTTCTAAAGCCAAGAGTATCTGCAATATATTTTATTTGTCTTGCAAGTATTTCATTCTTTTGCGTGATTTCATATCCATTGCGACACATCGTTCCATCGGTGTCAAGTAGTCCTGCAAGTAATTCTAGACGTACTTTTTCACTATTTGATATGTATTCTTGTGGAACATGTTTATTCCCAATCAAATCGTAATGGCGTAAAATATCCATTATGGGATTCGTCAGTCCACAGTTCTTGGCAAGTCGGAATGTCTTAGCTTTACCTCTTACTCCATTGATTGAAAGATGCAAATTGTGATTTTCTGCATACTCATTAAGATACTGTTCAATTTCTATATCAGGAGTTGTTATTTGTGGATATATGCTTGTTCCATCACCCAACCATAAGCCAAGCAAATATGGTTCTAGTTTAACGGGACTTTCTTTATAGGGTATTGAATTTGTCTTATATCCTCTAAAATGTTCCTTAAAACGATTGCTGCGATTCAAATAATCAGTAATACGCATATCCGTGTATTCTTCAAAGTCATTGTATCTTCCTTCATTTATAGAAATTTGACTTTTCTTTAAGCTGAGGATATGTGCATCATTTACAAAGTAATCTTCTGCACTTGTTTGTCTGACACGGAACATTTCGCTCCTGCCTTTCATCGTAGCAAGGACATTGCGGGGCGTGCCATCGTCACCCATGACACAATCTCCAACTTTAATATCTTTAATTTGCTTTATTGTCAAATCAGACATTATAATTCCTTGCGTAGGTGTCTCACACCCACGGCCACCGGTAATGAGGATAATGAACTTATTCCTGTCTGTGTATAACGGATGATATATTTCTTGAGGAACAATCATTTCAGCTTGTCTTTAATCCATGAATCAATTGAAATTCCGTGGTAAATATCCTGAGGAATATCAGCGTCCTCATCCTGCCGACGTTCAACCTTTCTCCACTCTTCGTCATGGTGATACAACCAGACGGACATGGCCTGAAGATTTGGAGCGAGTTCGCTCTCACTCACCTGAAGTTCTTCTTCGCCGGTCAGATTGCCGTCCTGGTCTTTCAGCTTTCTAACTACGGTACTCTTCGTCTTGATACCACCCAAGGCCATAGCAAGGAACTTTGCACGTACTGCAGCAGTGATTGTCGCACGTCCGCGCGCTAATACGTCGGTAATCTCCGAATATTTTGACTTCATTTCGTAGAAGTAGGTTGGATTCAGCCCGAGC
>ERZ791608.947-NODE-947-length-11236-cov-1.906896_pt1 | contig 11236 bp, 14 predicted proteins | sample MGYA00510276_ERZ791608 | MGnify/ENA primary metagenome ERZ791608 (study PRJEB30046, sample SAMN00791908) | human gut metagenome | study: EMG produced TPA metagenomics assembly of the A metagenome-wide association study of gut microbiota in type 2...
CGATGACGCGCCGTTCGCGGTCATGCTGTTGGAGGAGTATCCCGAGAACTTCATGTTCGGCAACTCCATCGTGACCGATGATATCAAGACCATCGAGAAGGACATGGGTTCCAAGGAGCAGGCCCTTAACATCCTCGCGGGTGTGTCCATGAAGTTCACCAAGCGCACGTCCAAGCGCGGGCGTGATTACATGTCGGTGGAGTTCATCGAGGATAATCCCATTCCGTTCGACTAGCTGTCCATTCCGAGGGGTGCATTGCGCCCCTCATTTTCAGGAGGTTAATATTGTGAAGGATTTGATTTTCTCAATTGTTATCACTGTTATTTGTGTAATACTCTCATTTGTTTTTGCGTTCATTTATTCTGTAACGCTGAATCGTCTTTTTCTTGTATTCTGCTTTGCATTTCTAATGGCGTGTATGTATGGATTGCTAACGGCTATGCGTATTGCGGGGTGCCTATAATGCCCAATATCACACGCAACGGCGTCTGCTATGCCATTGAGGACAGCCCGTTCTACGAGGAGGTGGACGGGTACCGCTTCTACTTCTCGTCCGAGGCCCATCGCCGCAAGTTCTTCGAGAAGGCACTCATTCGCCAGAACTGGCTCACGGACTCGCTGTCGCGTCGTTTCCATTTCCACCTCGATGCCTCGCTTGCGGCCATCTTCCAGCTCTATAGCCAAGTCGAGTCGCGCGGCTTCTATGTGGTATCCGAGCGCGGCGAGGAGTTCCGTTGCCTAGAGCAATTGAGGCTTCGGGTCGTGATGTGAGATGCCGGGCTTCAATTGGACTGCCTCGCGTCTCAACCGTCTGCGCTCGGCGGTACGTGCGTTCAATGCGGCGATAACCAGGAGGGAGCGCGAGCTTGACGATGGGGGGCAGTCAATCCTCAAGGGCTATCTGCCCAGCCGTGTCACCGTGGAGGGTATCATGCAGCGCGTGCATTCCGTGAACGACTTCAGGCGCATCGTGGGCTATAAATCTGATAGGAAACACCGCAGGTACAGCGAGCTCACCCGTGTCCTCAAGACGGTCAACAGGGACGCATTGGATATCACGACCGATGAGCTCGGCAGGCTCACGACCAAGTATTCCGAGCGCCAATATAAGCTCGATATGCGGGCTATACGCAGGCAGCGCCAGAAGACGCTCGAAGATATCGGGCGGGAGTTCTTCGAGGGTGACGATGCCTACGATATGGATGAGGTGTCCCCAGCCAAGTACGGTACGCTCACCTCTGATAACGACCTGATGCCAGAGGACGAGGGCGAGCCTGACGATACCTATACGGATATCGACCCCGACACGCTCAAGAGGTGGGAGCAGGAGGATGCCTCCCGCAAGCGCGAGCAGGTCGCAGTGGATGCCATGTACGAGGTATACCGTACCATGTGGACGGCGGTCAGCAATCACCATGCAGATATGGGCGGATATCAGGAGCTTTTGGATGCTTTGGATTGGTTGGCAGAGAACGAGTCAGCCTATCTCAACAAGCTGTTCGCTCTTGGATATGACGAGTTAGACCCGAGCTATATCACCGAGAGCGGCGGCGAGAACAACCCATACGTCAACACGCCTTACGAGACGCGCCACAACAGGGCCGTCAGGTTCGTTGTGGACAGGGCGAGAAAGGTCGGTTATGAAGGTTAACGATGCAAGGCAGGTTATCCCATACCCGATGTGGATGATTGGCAATACAGATATCCTGTCCAAGATGGCTGGAGAGGATATCGACTCTATCTATAACGCGCTGGCAGACCTCATGGACAGGGAGGAGGTCAGCGTCTTCGGTGACGGCGGCGATGAATGGTGGGAGGACACGTTGAATCGCAAGAGCTATACTGCGGACTTCGAGACCACCACCGATATGGAGGATTGCCGAGTCTGGGCGGCTGCCACGTGCGAGATTGGAGATACCGACCATATCGAGCGCGGTACCTCGGTCGAGTGGTTCATCGGGTGGTGCCATGACAACGGCCCCTGTAACGTCTACTTTCACAACCTCGCGTTCGATGGCGCGTTCATCATGGACTGGCTTGAGCGTAACGGCTGGGAGTGGGTCGAGGACAGGACTAAGGCGGGCGCGCGAACCTACACCACCGTAATCAGCGATGCAAATCAGGTGTATTGTATCGACCTGTATTTCACCAAGTCCCTGAACGTGCGAATCATGGACTCGCTCAAGATTGTCCCGCTCAGTATCGCCCAGATGGCTAAGGCGTACAAGCTGCCCATCCTCAAGGGCAGCATCGATTATTCCGCGCCGCGCCCCGTGGGGCACCAGCTAACTGATGAGGAGATTGCGTACCTCGACAACGATGTTCTCATCGCCGCGATGGTCATGGGTAAGTTCTTGGACGAGGGCCTGAACAAGATGACTGCGGGCAGCAACGCGCTCACGAACTATCGCGACATGAGCGGAGGGCGCAAGGGCTTTCGCAAGTGGTTCTCCTATATCGAACCCGAGGAGGACGAGTTCATACGAAAGGCGTATCGCGGGGGGTGGACGTACGTCAACCCGAAGTTTCAGGGGCGCAAGCTGGGCGAGGGAATCGTGTTCGATGTGAACAGCCTGTACCCGTCCGTGATGGCGAGCTGTTCTGGCGAGCGACTCCCGTACGGGAGGCCGGTTAGGTTCGAGGGCAAGCCCAAGCCCTCCGAGGCCTTCGACCTGTGGGTGGCTCAGGTGACGTGCTCGTTCCGCGTCCGTGAAGACCACCTGCCGTGCATCCAGCTCAAGGGCAACTTCCGCTTCAAGCAGACAGAGTACCTTGAGCGCAGCGACGGTGACGTGACGTTCACGGTCACCTCTGTGGACTGGAAGCTCATCACGCGGCAGTACCATATCTACAACCTGCGCTGGCACGGCGGCTACCAGTTCAGGAGCGCAACGTTTCTCTTCAAGTCGTACGTGGACAAGTGGATTGGCATCAAGAACCAAGCCACCATCGAGGGCAATTCGGGCATGCGCCAGATTGCCAAGCTCATGCTTAACTCCCTGTACGGCAAGTTCGCCACGCGAACCACGGTGTACTCGCGCAGGCCGATGCTCGTGAACGATGTGCTGCGCTATGTCGACCTGCCGCCAGAGGAGCGCGACCCCGTGTACCTCCCCGCGGGCGTGTTCATCACGGCGTGGGCAAGGTACAAGACCATCACCACGGCGCAATCCGTGTACGGCAGGTTCATATACGCCGATACCGATTCCGTCCACCTCATCGGCACTGAGATACCCGATTGCATCGATGTGGACGCCGTGCGCTTGGGCGCGTGGAAGCACGAGAGCACGTTCTATCAGGCCAAGTTCCTGCGAGCCAAGTGCTACATGGAGTACGAGGAGGGCAGCGACACGCCCACGGTGCATGTGGCGGGCATGCCCAGCCAGTGCCACAGGTACGTGGATATCGACAACTTCGAATTCGGCAAGGTGTACCCTGGTAAGCTCTACACGAGGCGCGTGCATGGCGGCATCGTCCTGTACGAGGGTGATATGGAGATTAGGAGATAGGCATGGTGTGCATTGTTCTGTATAGTGAGAAGTACGGATATTTTAAGAGTATGTATAACAACTATACTCATCATACCCATGATTCCCATGAGGATTATCATATCGAATTGATTAGTGAGGAAGGTTAATAATGTATACCAGTTCTGAAAAAATATGTTGTCATGGTAAAGTGCTTGAAGGGATATGAGACAGATGAGTAGACACTGTATAGCTGTGCTGCCTTCCCGTTTCTGTGTGGCATATAAGTTCGTTCATGCTACGGCATATTCGCAAGTTGATGATAGCATAATGGCTTGGTTTACCACCAATCCCGATGAGGCTCTGATTATCGACGGCGAGAACGAGGTTCGGTGTTTGCTGCATGAGCTGCAAGTTAGATATCCGCTCAGAGACTTCGCGGTTTGGGACATTGAGGAGTAGTTATGGAAAACTATGTAATCATAACTAAACAGGATGGTATGATTAAATATTACACTGACGCACCATGTTGCGTGTTTAATAGATTTTTTGAGTGTGCCCATCTCTTCCATAATCTCAGGGATGCCAAAAGGGCATGGAACGCTATAGGAACGTTTGCCAAGTACAAGTGCCAGATAGTCGAGGTTACATTTGCTCCGTTGAAGAAGGTGCCCAGAGGATGATTGAGTATTACGTCAGAATGGTACCCACCGCCGATACCTACGAGTACGATGTTATCTCCCAGCAGGCGGATGGCACCTATTCGTTCTATTCGTGCACTTTCGCACAGGTGCGCGAGATGTTCCCAGACGTTCGCACCAATATCGATGCGCTCATCGCCCTGCAGGAGCACGGTGCCGAAATTATCGATAAAGCTGTTGACACCGCCCGCAGGGGTTAATATATTCTAGAGGTGAAGAGAGGAGGTTCATCATGCCTTACGTCTACATGGACGAGGTGCCCGACGGCATGGAGGAGGCAACCGTTTACTCCGAGGAGGATTATAACGGAGTGACCGCGCAGCTGGAGCAGGCGCAGACCGAGAATACGGAGCTTGCGACCGAGCGCGATAACTTGGCGAGGGAGCTGGATGCAGCAAAGACCAAGTTCGCAAACGCTTTCCTGTCCTCGCCCCAGCATGCCAAGCAGGTGCAGGCACAGGAGGTCAAGGAGGAGGACAGGCCCTCCACGTTCGATACGCTATTTGCAGGAAGGAACAAGTACAATGCCAACTAAACCCAATGCCGAAGTGATGCAGGCTTTCGACAAGTTCAAGGACGACCCCAAGTTCTCGCATGACGTGGTCGAGTCCATCATCAACGACAATCCCACGCTCCGTCAGGGCCTTATCGATGCAGGCCTCGTGGAGGAGGTGCGTGCCGATGCCTAGCGTGAACCCCGTCCGCATCCCCGACGACAACCGCTCGCTGAACAACATCGGCCAGTACATCATGCAGTACGATTCGTACCAGAACGCCTACCTCACCGCGCTGGTCAACCGTATCGCCCGAGTAATCGTCACCTCGCGCATGTGGAGGGACAAGTGGGCGGTCTTCGATATGGGCAAGATGGACTATGGCGAGACCATCGAGGAGATTTTCGTCAACATCGCCAAGCCGCACTCCTATGACCCCGCAAAGGCCGAGACCCAGGTCTTCAAGCGCGAGATTCCCGATGTGCGCGCGGCATTCCACTCGATGAACTACCAGAAGTTCTACAAGGTCACCATCTCCAACGACCAGCTGCGTCAGGCGTTCCTCTCCTACTATGACATGAACGAGCTCATCGCGCGTATCGTGGACTCCCTGTACACCGCTATGAATCTGGACACGTTCCTCACCAAGAAGTACATGCTCGCCCGTGAGGCCATCAACGGCGGTATTTACACGGTGGTAACCAAGCCCATCTCGGGTGACGGTGCCGACCCTGACGATGCAATCACCAAGTACCGTCAGTACACCAACAACCTTGAGTTCCTCAAGACGCTGTACAACCGAGCTGGCGTGCGCAACTCTACACCCATCGCAGACCAAGTTATCATCGTGCCCAACGAGGCCGAGGCAACCTTGGGCGTGAAGGTCCTCGCGGCGGCGTTTAACCTCTCCGAGGTGGACTACATCTCCAAGCGCATCGCCGTGGACTCCTTCGAGTTCGATGCAGATGACGAGGCGCGACTAGCGGAGCTGTTCGCAAACGATGACACGTACAAGCCTTTCACGGGCGAGGAGAAGAAGGCGCTCCAGTTGATTAGCGCCGTAAAGCTCGCCAAGGACTGGTTCATGTGCTTCGACAACTTCGAGCAGTTCACGGAGAACTACAACGGCGAGGGCCTGTACTGGCAGTATTTCTTCCATGTCTGGAAGACCTTCTCCGTGTCCCCGTTCGCCAACGCCGTCCTGTTCACCTCGCAGGTGTCCGAGGTCACGGCGGTCACCGTATCCCCCGCCACGGCGAACGTGGCTCAGGGCACCTCCATCGTCATGACCGCCAAGGTCGAGGGCACGGGCCTCTTCGAGAAGACGGTCGAGTGGTCTGTCAAGGGGGAGCAGGCTTTGGCCTCGGGCACGCATATCGATGGCACCTCGGGTGTCCTGCGTGTCGCACGCGATGAGACTGAAGGAAACGTCCTCACCGTCACGGCGATGGCGAAGGACGGTCAGACGGGTACCGCCCAGATTACCGTCACAGCAGCGCAGTAATATATAGTCACTGTCTGTAAGGCCGTTCCCGTATCTCGCGGGAACGGTTCTTTTCTATTAGGAGGATAGATGGCACTTCCCAACTACACGCCATCGGGAAAGATTCTGTTCGGCTCTGTGCCGTGGGATAGCGGATACTCCAATGTGCGCCTGTATACATCCTTGGAGGAGCAGTACAGCGATATCGCCACGCGCATGACGCTTTCCAGCGACAACTACACGTACATCGGGCGCAACCGCAGGCTCAAGGTGGCAATCGAGGCCGACAGGCTCTATCACTGCAACTACTGCATGTACCGCAACGAGTCGTTGACGGATGGATATATCTACTGTTTCGTGAGCGATGTGAAGTACATCAATGACCACACCTCTGAGATTACGCTTGATACGGACGTTTTCCAGACGTACCTCTACGGCACCGACTGGCAGATTCCCGCGTGCTTCATCGAGCGCGAGACCACGCCGAGCGAGGATACCAAGTACATGCTCAGCGAGGAGCCTTCATTTCCACTTATATATGTGGGTGACGGTGTTTCCAGAAAAACGTTCGGAGTCGGCGGCTTTATCGTGATGACCTCTGCAAAGCCAGAGAAGAACAACAACTTCATCGAAGATATTCTCAATCCTCAGGGATACTATGCCAAACCAATTGCCATGACTGTTAACAAAGGTATTGCCTGCGGGTGCGCACTATATTACTTTCCCGTTCAAACCAGCGCTGGCGGGTCTGAAAACATGGAGGCATTTCTTAACGAACTTACGTTTGCTGGCTCGGTCGAGAGTATAGTTGCCATTTTCACCGTGCCCTCATTCGCTGCTTCGCTCTGCGGCAGCGGCGGTCGTGTAGTTACGCAAGGCGGTACGGACATCGAGCTTTCCTCGCAAACTGATTTGTCCATTCCCGCCAATAAGAACACGCTCGATGGGTATATTCCTCGAAATGCCAAACTTCACTATTATCCCTATTCGTTTGCCGAAATGGGAGACGGTCAGGGCCAGCGTGTACAACTGCGCTATGAGCTTATGAACGAGACTACAAATGTTCGAGTCAAGTATGCGCTCAATCCGCTCTGTCAGGCATTCGCGTTCCCATATAATTACAAGGGTATCGCTCTGGATTACGATGACGGTATCGTTGTCAAGGCTGGTGCCATGGGTTCATGGACTAACAATGCATTCCAGAACTGGGTAGGCCAAAACTCCGGTACGATTGCCCTCACTGTCGCGGGAGTTGCACTTGCGGGTATATCTGGCGGTACCACCTTGGCAGCTGCATCGGCAGAACTTGAGGGACTTGGGGCCATGGAGGGTTTTGCCCATGTGAACGAGGCTGATTTAGCGGCAAAAGTGGCGGGCCAGATGAGCAATGTCGGCAAAGGCTCTAAGGCACTGAAACGTGCGGGTGCGGCGGGCGCGGGCGGCATCGCAGGTATGGTAAATGCCTCCAGGCAGCCGACAACCACGAGAGGGCAGGTCAGCGGAGAGACGCTTTTCTCGACTGGCGCACAGGGTCTTTTCATCAACCGCATCTGCGTAAAGGCCGAGGTCGCCCAGCAGATTGACCAGTTCTTCGACCGCTGGGGATATGCCGTGGAGCGCATAGAGGCCGTGAACATCACCTCGCGCCCCTCGTGGAACTACGTGAAGACGGGCGGCGCGGCACCGCGCTCGCTCAACGTGGGCGCTGGCGCAACAGCCCCGTTCACGCGCGGACGAGGCACGCCCGCCGATGCACTGGATGTCATCCGCAGGGCGTTTGACGGCGGCATCACGTTCTGGCATAATACGGCTAACTTCGGTGACTACTCTCAATCTAACGCCTTGGGATAGGAGGATTATGTATACAGGTTTCTTCACGCCCTCGGGCATGATTCCGTCAATCATGCAGAACGGCTCTAGGGCGCAGGACGCAGAGACGTTCATCAACAATCAGGACACGGCCACCATGTTCATGTGGCGTCTCATGAACCTCGCCATCAGCGTCTTCAAATGGGACAACCTGCCAGAGGGCGTGGACGAGCGCATGCTTGAGTTCTGGCTCCTGCGTGACGGTTTCGTGGGCTTCTTCTACGATGAGGCCCTTAAGTCTGATGAGCGCAGGCGCGCGCCCGAGGGCTATGCCGTGCTGCCCATGATGATTCAGGGTCAATGGGATATCTATGAGTACCCGCGCGACCGCCGAGCCTATGCCGTCAACGGTTTCAACTACGAATGCACTGAGGACAACTCGGTAATCATCTACCAGAACTACCTCCGCGTACCGATGTGGCTCACGCTGTGGCAGTACGCGTACCGTCTAGCCGAGACCCAGCGCACCATCGATATCAACTGCATGCAGCAGCGCACCGCGCGCATCATCCGATGCAATGAAGACCAGCGCCTCACGTACCTGAATGCGGCCAAGGAGGTCGATGAGGGCCGTCCTTGGGTACATGGAGACAAGAATTTCGATTTGGACGCATTTCAGGTGTTCGATATCACGACCCCGTACGTGGCCAACGAGTTGCAGACGTACAAGCACCAGCTGTGGAACGAGGCGCTTACGTACCTAGGTATCGAGAACGTCAACACGGACAAGAAGGAACGCCTTATCTCAGACGAGGTCGTGAACAACATGGGTGACGTGGAGGCCGAGCGCTTCACTCGCCTCAACGCCCGCAAGCAGGCCTGCGATGAGATTAACAGGCTGTTCGGCCTTGACGTGAAGGTGGACTTCCGCTCAGGTACGTACATCCGAACCGGCGCAACGGGCAACGCCATGTTGGAGACCTCTGGCATGCAGGCATCCAACGTCCCTGGAGATGACTATGAGTAAGTACACCACCATGCTGCGGTTCCCCATCGAGCAGCGCCTAGACGACCTCAACCTGTTGCATACGGAGGACAACTGGCCCCGCGTGTACGGCATCATCGGCCTCGATGACTACCCTATCTACGATGAGGAGCACCGCAGCATCCTGAATGACAAAATCATCCGCCGCTACTACATGCGCGAGATAGGCTTCGAGACGCTGGGGCAGTTCGCATGGAACATGCGCAGGAAGATGCACGAGATTATGCCGTACTACAACAAGTTGTTCGAGAGCGAGTCCTTGGTGACGGAACCCATGCTGTCCAAGAACCTCGACTATACCGAGAAGTGGACACGGGACGAGACGACCTCGCGCAGCAAATCGGACACCCGCGCCACCGACACCACGTCCACCTCGCAGAGCACCTCGGATGACCGAAACGTGTTTCAGGACACGCCGATGAACGGACTTGACACGGGCGCGATAGAGGCGATGGACTACGCCACCAACGTCACCCTCGACCACGGCACGACCGAGAACGGCGCGTCTGCGAAGAACGAGACGAGCGGCTCATCGACCGATGCCTACACGGGAGACTTCGATGGCACCAAGACGCATAACCAGAAAGGCTATGATACGAATCAGTCCGAATTGCTGTTGACATATCGAAAGACTTTGCTTAATATCGACCTTGAGATTGTGGACAGCCTATCCACGCTGTTCATGGGGCTATGGTAAAGGAGGAGGATATGGACGACACCTACGCAGCAACGGTGCAGCGGTTGCAGTACTGGTGCCAACTCGTGCTGCCAGCTGTGTTCGATGACTCGCTGTCGTATTACGAGCTTGTCGCAAAGGTGGTCAAGAAGCTCAACGAGGTAATCAACTCGAACAACGAGCTTGCAGGATATGTCGCTACCAACACACGAGATATCGCGCAGCTCAAGGAAGACGTGGAACTTCTCAACTCAGAGTTCGAGAAGGTCAAGAACGGCGATTACGCCTCGCTGTACATCACGGCTCTGAACAACTGGATCTCGGAGAACCTCATCAACATCGTGGGCGGGATTGTCAAGTTCGTCTGGTTCGGCCTGAGCGATGACGGCCATTTCACGGCGTACATCCCGACCAGCTGGCGATTCCTCACATTCGATATGGTTGCAGACCCCGATTCACCCGACTACGGCCGACTTCTACTTTCCTACTAGGAGGAACTTATGGCAATCCAGACCAAGAAAATGATAGTCAAGAGCGATACCGCCCTCGCCGAGACCACTACCACTATCCGCGATACCGTGACGTTCGACACGTCCAAGCTGCCCAACGGCATCACCTACAAGGGACTCAAGGCCGTGCTGTCGTTCGCCAACCCCATCCAGTGGAACAAGGCATCCACGTATGACGCACTCACCGTGGTGTGGGACGCGGCCTCGCACGGGTCGTACGCATCCAAGCGCCCCGTCCCTCAGAACATCGAGCTTACGAACGAGTTCTACTGGTTACGCACGGCAGACCTCGACGCGCAGGTCGAGATTTACCGTCAGGAGGTGCAGCAGTGTCGTGATGAGGTGAAAGCGCTTGATGGGCGCGTCACTGTAAATACAAATGAGATAAATAAAATCAAAGACGCATGTATTGCTTTCGATACGCTTGATTCTATTGATGAGAATGAATTAAGCAACGGTAGGGTAATTAAATTGCTCACGCGCAACGGTAATTTTGGGTGCGGATATTGGGTTGTTACATCAGAGGAACCTAATAACTTCAATATTGTTGGAGTTGGAGACAAGGCAATCAAACTGATTGGTGATAGTCCTTCTATTGAACAATTGGGCTGTCCTGCCAACGGCAACGCAACCGAATATCTTAAGTTTGCATTGAATAACTATAATTCAGTCTTGATTGAGGGAGCAGGATATACCCTCTCAGAGCAAATCAATATCGGCGATGGTAAACATCTTAAAGGTACGCATATCAACCATGTAGGAAGCAGGCAAGACATTCCGACATTTTATTGGGATGGCGAATACGATAACGCTGCAATAGCGATGTTTAGTAAAAACCCCACTTCCAAGTTTTATGACACCTACTCTCAATATGGTATGTGCTTGGAAAATATCGCTATTAACGGAAATAATAAACTGGCTATGGGCTTTATCGTAAGTGGACAGCAAACATCGTATGCCTCCCAGCTGTATGCGACCCAATGCAACATCGGTATTGTCTTTACCAGAATGTGGAATACCAACATAGGCCATTGCGGCGCCTACTACTGCA
>ERZ791608.950-NODE-950-length-11137-cov-2.565873_pt1 | contig 11137 bp, 15 predicted proteins | sample MGYA00510276_ERZ791608 | MGnify/ENA primary metagenome ERZ791608 (study PRJEB30046, sample SAMN00791908) | human gut metagenome | study: EMG produced TPA metagenomics assembly of the A metagenome-wide association study of gut microbiota in type 2...
CCCACCAGAAATCTGATATTATGTATTATACAACATTCATTATTAGTTGACAACGCACAAATTTAAAATTTTTCACACCCAAGCTAACTTAGGCAAATCCAATTTAATTTGATTATCCCTCAAAAACTTTTCGAAGTCAACTCGTTTAAAGTCAAAACTGTAGATCGATTTCTGAAGAACAAATACGGCAATATTATAATTTGCCTGTAGTAACTGTTTGACCACACCAAGTGAGAAACTAGCAGTGACGGGATTATCTGTTTTTCCATCACTGATGCTCAACTTACATTCAACGATTTGTTTCGTTGGGTCATAATGAGCGGTGCTAGTTAATCCAGTAGCAGGATTAACCCACACCAAATCGGTCGCAATATTTTCAACCGATTTGGTAGCCTTGGTTTTTCTCACTTGCTTCGGCTTCTCCTCAACAACAGGAGTAGGAGGAACAACGGGAGAAGCTTTCACCTTGGTTGTGGTCTTTTTACTGGTAGTACAAGCACGAGTAGACGTTTTCGTCTTTGTCGGTGCTTGTTTAGAGGATGACTTTGGTGCTCGCTGTTTCGTCGTTGCTGCTTTACTAGCAACAGTAGTTTTAGTCGTCTTTCGAGCAGTAGTCTTCTTAGCAACATTCATCGTTTTTGCAGTAGTACCAGTACTACTTTCTTTGACGGTTTTCTTGCTTGTAGAAGCACGTACCATAGTCAATCCTCAAAAATGGGGTAGGAATGGTCCTAGTCGGATTGGAATACTCGGATTTAAAATCCGAGGCTTTGCTGTTAAGCTAACATTCCTTCAATCTGTTTAGTAGCAACTGAAGGCAAGGTTGGTTTTCTTGATTGCAAATATAAAGTGCGGACTAAACAGTATTTGCTGACCAACCTTTAAAAGGAGCTACAGAAAATCTAATTTGAAATCAGTACTCAAGAACGTTTAACTTATTCCAAAAAGTATAATGAATTTGCTGTACGTTCTGTATTGGGGGATTCCACTGGATCATTGTGGGCCTTTCCAGTACTGATTTCAAATTGGACTTATTACAGGTCCAATTATACATGCTTTTGTATTCAAAGACAACATGTTGTCTTTAATTGTTTAATGGTACGCCCAGAGAGACTTGAACTCTCACGCTTTTAAAAGCAACAGATTTTGAATCTGCATCGTCTACCAATTCCGACATGGGCGCAAAAGATTATTTCAAATCAGTTTGCAAGATTGTCTTTTCTATATGCCTAAAATATACCATTGCTGAACAATCTTTAGTTTCAAACTGTTTTGAAACAACCTCTTATCGAGATTGTCATTGGTGCTTACTCGTGAACCGCCACGATGCTAAACCATCTGTGGTTTACACTCAGATCTATTTCATGTGAACTACCACGATGCTAAAGCATCTGTGGTTTGCACTCACAGTTGTTTCATATCAAATCGATGTTCGACGAAAAGCTCGTTAACCCAGTTCTGCAATTGTTCACGATCGAAATCATAACACATTACAGAACCTTCTGGAACAAGAGTGATTATACTACAATTGAAATTATATTTCAACGCCGTAACAATCTTAGCAAGCGTAATTTTATTGCTGCACAACACCTTGTTTTTCTTAGGTCGCTTAACGATCTGTGCTACTGTGAACTCGTCACTGGACTTATTATACACTATCTGATAAAGAGTGTCAACAGATCTTTTCTTATTTTTGTAAACAAGAGTGGAAATATTTTCAACACTCATCATCAAGCTCCCTTAGAATCTATTAAAGAGACATAACCTCTTCACAGAACATATATTACTACTTTTCGTCGTATTTGACAACGATCGGAATATCGTGGATTAATGCATCAACGACCTCACTGTCTTTTAAATCTTGTTTAAGATTCGCCAGATCGGTATCAGTACAAAACGTCTTGATGAAATCAAACACCGTTTTACGACTAGGGCGTTTGTTCTTCATCTTAAGAACAGTATCGCCAGCTGCCCATGGCCGTTGAGGATTGAACAATGACACTAATTGTTTGTCGGCTGGTGGTTGATACACCACAATCGTTGTGCATGCTGCATACGGGTAATTAGCAATCCACACTTCATAATATTTGTTACGATATTCAAGAAGAATATTATAACTGTCTTGACTGATTTTGGTGACATTACTTGCATCGTTAATCAACATTGTTAATAGCTGATCAAAACGCAAATCGTAACTACCATGCATGTACCACCAACAAGGATTTAAGAAGTGATAATACTCACTTATTTTCATAACGATCTTTACAAATAGAAGTCAAACGATTAATCTGATTCTGTAATGCGGTCTTCTCTTCAGGACTAAGAACTTTTTCAGTCTTAGTCCCACCAACAGCATTTTCCTGATAATACGTCGTTAAGTCAACACGATGAGTTATTGGATTGATTGTTGCAACCAACTTACCAATTCCATATTCAGTGTTATGGGGCCAAATTGTGTACTGTTCTTCTTCAATGGCTTCTTTAATTTTAAAAGTGTCCATTTACTTTCCCCAACAGTTTGCAAACACAACCAAATGAGTACGACAACAGAACTTGCAACGACTCTTCCAGGCCAGCTCAGCGATCTTTTTCTGATTGGTCATGTACTCATCATATGTGCCACCGACTGGCATTAGATAGATATCGCCATCGTTGTCACGATCGAAACCGAGTTTTATTGCATTATCAAGCGCTTCAACCATATCGTCTTCATCTTTGACAACGTACTTCAAATACACACATGCATCAGGAACGTTGATTGAAGGGTTACGGTAATACTGATTTTTACCAATCAGTCCAACCACTTCCTTCATTGACTGCATGGCAGCAGGAACCAATCGACGCTTTTCAGGCTCCCCACTACATTCAAGCTTTGGACTCACACTAAAAATTACAGGAATTTCACAACGGTTAACAAGCCAATCGCACATCTCTTCAGTGATTATCTGTGTTCCATTAGTTTCAAAAGTAAGACACTGGAAACTATTAATCAGCTGACTATACTGCTTGAAAAACTCAACGAGCTTACGCTGTGTTGGTTTAAGAAGTGGTTCTCCCCCAGTAATAACAAGATCGACCCCTCGAGGATTGTCGCCACACGCATTAGCAATTCGTTCAGCTAACTGGTTAAAAGTCAACTCTGGATTAAGATCCTTAAATTGACTCCAGCTTGATGGATAGCTATCACAACCAGTCTTCGACAATGGAAGGTCATCATAATGTTTAAATTCGCCAGCTTGATATCGCTTGACAATCGCTGGAATTTCAGTATTCTGTTCACCCTTGTTCAGACCAAAACCAGGGCACTTAAGATTGCAAGTCGCTACTCGCACGAATACAGAATTGCACCCATTACGAAGACCTTCACCTTGAAACGTTTGACCGAAAACTTCGCTAATTCGAATTGTTGTTTCTTCCATCACCATCTCTCCTTTATCACTAAACGAAACACTCACTATTGTACAGCACAATCCAAAAATTGTCAACAACAGCCTAACAATGTTAATTTTCTTCCAACTCAGCTACCAACTCATATTTCACACGAAATAGTTGCTTACCCCTCACAATATACAGACCCACATTGGCCATGCTTTCTTTGTTTGGATCTTGTTCAATGAAAACAGGGTGTGGGTATTGACATCCACACTCCTGTTTCAAAATGTATTGAAATAATTGCTTTCTAGGAAGTTGATTTGTTGTGTGGCGAAAACGTGTTGGTGTTGTGACAACTTGACTAAGTTGCCACTTATTTTCATCAATAACAATCTTGCTCACAATTCAATTCACCATATTCGTCAATTCGAATTAACTCATCGATTACGCAATAGTCATTTCCACACTCTGACCATTCTACACCATTCAGCTGATTGATAATGAATTTCTCAACAACAGTTTCCCAATACTCCTGAAAATCATTTTCGGTTATATCAATATTTTCACAGTTTTGTTCATCAACAATTACAGTGAAACAATATGTCTGATCCTGTACCGCCTGTTGATCTTGATATTTGGTACGTTTAAACTTCAGTTCAATTCCATCTTCAGTAGCATAGGCTCCACAAAGACTCCAATTATGATAATCATTACCAAACAATACACTAGTCAGTTTAATCTGTTGAAAATTCATTCCGGCTGAATTCATAATAGCTCCTTTTAAGTGTGCTGTCAATTAGTGACGAGATGTGTTTCGATAACGCTCCACCTCCTGTGCAAGAATATCTTCCACACAGGCACCGACTTTTTCTTTAAGCTCTTCATACTCCTCATTAGAGTTAACTGGTGCTTCCTCTTCAACTGTAACAGTTACCGGCTCAAACTGTTTGACCTGCACAGTTTTGCTAATTGAAATTTTCATAAGTTTCCTCACAACTGTAAATGTTTGATTGCCTTCCTGGGATCAGGCAACGATATGATATAATCCCACATTATTGATTGATTGTCAACAGTGGACAACATCAAATGATTAATCATGTTGATCATTGCACTAGCAGCATACTGATCATGTTCACTTAGCTCCATAAAACGATTACCAACTTCACCTGTCGTGTTGATTGTTCCTTCTACATTAATTGAAGAGGCTTTCAAACTGTCGTTAATCTGTGTTAAAATCGTTTTATAGCGTTCGACATCAGTCTTGTATGTGTTTAGACCATCAATGTTTATCGCTTGATTTAAAACTGTTTTAAACAGTGATAAACGCATATTAAACGACCGATTATTGCCTCTGATAATTACATTATCATCATCAAATTTGATTGTAACTCTATTTGAAAGAACCAATGTTGGTTTTGATAAAGATGAATCAAATGTTATTGATTGTAACTGGATCGATTTTGAACGCTGTGTGAAGTATGTTGAATACTTTTTTGAATGTGCATCATCAATCAAACATACATCACTATGTTTTGAACCAATCTGAATAGGGATCAACATCCTTTGATCTATTCTAGAATTAATTAAAGTTGTGTATATCTGTTTCTGAGCAATTGTCTGTGAGAATCGACGATCCTTTAATAACAGCTGATCTTTTTGAAACAACTGTTGTTGTTTATATTGCTTATTAATAAGCACAATATCATAATTCAACTTTAGTTTTTGATTGATAGCACAATCAATAGTAAATGTGTTTTTGGGGGCCCTAACAAATTTGCATAACCGTTCAACATCTTTTTTACAACGTTCAATCAGGGCAAAACTAACCCCTTGAATCAACCCTACACCACCAACTTTCTTCGTTTTAAATGCGTTATACAGTTGAGTTTCATTAACTGACGATTGAACAAATAATGTTTCAATAATATTCAGCCGAACAGCTCGAACAATATTAGGATCATCATTTAGTGAATGATTGTATTCATGTAAGAAAACATTATTAATGTCCGCAACTGATCCAACAACCAAAGCACGTTTGACATTTTTGACAAGCAAGACCAACCTAACCTGTGTATTGTTTTTAGACACCTTGAATGTCTGCAAACGAGAGTCTAATGATGTTGCCTTGGTTACTGTGAAACAATCACCAACAAGTTTTTTGATTGTCAGATCATTAGTTGTCCATTGGTGATACTGAGGGTATAACAATCTTCCGGCAAAGTCAACAATCATTGGTTAAACCTCAAAAAGTTGTAATTTCCAGTAACCCATATCAGTGTGGTTTCGTTTAATAATTCTGGCATATTGTGATTGACATAATTCCACATTCGACGCTCAAATTTATCATCCATTTCAAATGGTTGAGGATAATCTGCAATCGAATCATTGTAATAATGGAATTCGATCTTTGGATTATTGATTGGCTTATTACCTACTGCAACAACGTGGATCCACGGCAAATGCTTTTGAACAATTGATGCCGTAACACCACTTCCACTTGCAACTACAATCGTTTTGATATTGGTTGGAATGTTCTCAAACTGTTTGACAATTCCCCTACTATCAATCAAACTACGATCAAGTTTGCGTTGATTAAACTCAATAGCATCACTAAGATCATACATTTGGCGAGGCATTACATTACAAAGGCCTTCATAACGTTCACCGATCTCTCCATAGTTGGTGATTGGAATATTCAACATATTGCAAACAACCACACAATTATACAATGTGTGCGACATTGATTTGCTATGCAGTTTGATCCCTCGTTGCTGAAACATTTTATAATTGGCAAGCAGTGTATCAACGATTACGCGTAATTTGCTACCATTTGCGTTGCCAAGCAACTTCGGTTGGAATTTATCTTCTCGTTTGAATAATACATTTTGATATTGTTCAATAGGGGTCAATTGACCGCGATCAGCTGAACAAAAGTTTTGTGGCCAATTTTCTAAATTTACAGTGATCTTCACTAGGCATTCCTCCAAACGTTTGAATATCATCACCAACAATAGTGTTCAGTGGGCAATAGTTACAAATTGCATCACACAAATAACAATCAATGTTAGATTGCCAATTTAACTGCGATAAAACATATTGTCGCTTGGTTTGTATATGATCAAAATCTTCATCGACATGACCAAACCTCAGTTGATCGATTGGCTTTTTGAAACATGCCCCTGCACATGGATAAATCGTTCCATCATAATTGATCCCACAAACAACACGCCAACCCAGACCGCAATTTTTGAATCGCGACATTTCAGTCGACCCAAACTTGTATTCAATCATTTTACGTTGGTGTTCAGGCAGCTGATCGAGATAGTTCCTGAAATGATGTAGCCTGTCTTCCACATCTTCAAACGATGTCATCAAGCGATCAAACTGGATTCGAAAACGCTTATTATTTTTCGTTTGGTGCATTAATTGTAAAAATTGCTGATAACAATCTGGTAACGAATTGATATCGTTTGTTGGAATTACGGTGTTGGTTTTAAAGTCAATATTGTTATTGGCCAGCCAAACGATATTGTTCCATATTTTGTCATGAGTATGTTGACATCGATTACGATCCTGTAAAGCAAAATCAAAACTAACCAACATCGACAGACGATTGTTTAATTTGTGTTGCCATTCCAAGATCTTATCTTGCAATTTACCAATTAAGCTACCATTGGTGACAAAATGCAAATATACATTACTTCTTTGACAAAGATTGTTAACAAAAACATCAATGATATCATCATATAGCAAACTCTCACCACCATAAAATGTCGCCTGTAATTGTGGATACAAGTCTGCATATCGCGAAACCAACGTTGTTGCTTGCTTGGCGATATCAATACTCATTCGCCTGTTATTATCACGCCAGTTGTTTCTAACCTGATAACAGTAGCTACATTTGAAGTTACAACCCCACCCCGGAACGATTTCAATTTTATTCATAAAAATTCAAGCAAGAAAGCCACAGATGCTTTAGCATCGTGGTAGTTCACTCATACAACATTAACACAAAAAGAGCTATGAAGTCTCCCTCACAGCTCTTGTATTGATCATTCGTTCATCGTGAATTCTTCATTTGGCGCAGCAGTTTCACCTTCACTACCGTCACTGATAAGTTTTTGAGACGATACACTGAATGTACGCTCTACCCAATCTCGGAAATGCTTGCGCTTGAGAATTGGTTCCCAAAATTCCTTCGTATTGGTATCAGATGCACGAAGCTTATTACCAATCACTTCACCAGTATCAGGATCCACAATCTGGTACCACCCATTAGAGGGCTTGACAACATCACCTGACGCTACCGCCATTTCAAGTAGGCCACTCCAAACGTTCAAACCACCTTCAAATAGAACCGTCACAGGGATCTTCGCCTTTTCACGACTATGACGACTCTTCATGATGTTGATATTAAAATTGTACCCAACTAGATCAGCACCCTTCTTCTCAACGGAGCGCGTTATTAATAGAATGTTATCAGAACTATACACAAGACCACTATTGTGAGTAATCACTCCATTTTCAAGAACATAGCTATGACTATCAGCTACCTCAATATCATAAACCGGTCGACGACCAATCTTCTCAATCTTTTTAATCTTCATTAATGCTCCTACAATTCATATCACTTATCTTTTAACCCATCAATAACACCCTTTCTCTTTTGCAGAACTTTGAGTGCTACTCGATATATGGTTGAAAAATCAATCACTTTCTTGGATTCTTCTATTTTTTGTTGTTTAACAATCTGGCATTTGCTTTGTTCTTTCACGATTGGTTCTCTTGACGGTAGGCAGTATTGTCGCATATTAACAAAGCAAAAGTCAACAGTCATATTACTTGGGCTTGTGACGACAATTTTCTCCATGCCATCTAGTATATCCCTTACCATGTTTGCAAACAGTACCACAGTGAGGGCACACTTTGTCAGGAACATGATCGTTACAACCCTTGTATATTGACTGCCAATTTGGATCTTGTCTACGAGGATCGTCTTTGCCGTATGATGCCACTTCCCCCGTTACTACATTTTTAAATGTCGACCAACCCTTTGATGTGGATACCCATTTACCTGTAGCTAATAACGGATCATCAACGCTCAAATACAAAACATCTCCAGTTTCCACATTTCTGTATGTGGCTTTTTTATAACCTAAAGGCTGCCAATTTGGATCTTGTCGAATTGGATCGTCCACATCCACAACTCTCAACTCACCAGTCAATTGATTACGTATGTTAAGTCTTCCAACCTTTGATCCTCTCCAATTTGGGTCGTGATATTTTGGGTCATCATACCTTATAAAAGCGGTTTCACCTGTATTAACGTTTTTGAGATATACCCCATCTTCCCGTTTGGGTTGTTTGATTGGAGCGTTAATTTTCGTCAAAAGTTCAAGATTACACTCAATAGCATATTTTCTGACCTTAGCTTGCATCTGTTTATTTGTGCTAGCTAATGACCACTCATCAACATCAATAGGCTGTTCTAAAGCCAATAACTTGGTTTCTCCCTTTTTATTAACACAGCGAACTTTATGGGTGCTGTTTGTCATTGGTAACCAACCATCTGGAATGTTCTCCGACTTAACTAAGCGTCGATTGCCTTTATCGTCAATGACTAATTTTTTCCCTTTGTTTGATTTCATTGCTTCCCAATTGGGATCACGATATTCTTTTTCACAAACATACACCTTTCTGGTTTCTCCAGTGATTTTATTCGTTAAAGAAACCCACTTCACATTTGTGTTAATATACATTGTTTGATCCTGAACTAATGGATCATCCATATACATGTTGCATGTTGATCTGTCAGCAATATTGGTGTATCGAGCTGAAATTAAGCGATATCCCTCAGGAACGTCGGATAGTCTATTGATTAGCCATCGATAATGTTGAGAATTCTCAACAACATAACAGATGGAGTCACAGGAAGTAAATTGTGAAAACTCCCAATCACGATCTTGTAATAATGGATGATCCATTGTTACCATCAAAGTGTCTTTAGGATTGCTTTTTCGATATATCTTCCTTTTGCCTTTATTGATATGTTTCCAATCTCCACTTTCAACCAACTGCTTAACATCATCACATGAATGTCTTTTGATGACGCCTGTTTTGGTATTGATCAAAACACATGTATTTTTCAATGAAGGTTTAATAATTAGTGGTCGCCAATCCTTGGGCAGATTGTCCCACACAATAGGATCATTGTGAACAATTTTTTCATGATATCTTTTTGATTGGATTCTATTAGACCAACTTTGAGCCTCACGAGCAGATGCAAAAGCTAATGAACTAGGTTTCAAATCTCTCTTTCCGTTTTTCACTAACGGTCCATTAATCATAGAGAAAAATGCATGAGCTAAATCTGTCGTCCGATATTGCTTAAACAAAAGCCAATGACAAATAAAATGCTCTCTAGCAGTCAAATATACGAGATTACTTGAAACATCCAATCCACCCATACACCTAGGAACAACGTGGTGACATTCAACATATACCCCATCATTTAATCGCTGTGATTCTAAGGATCTAGCTTTTTCAATAATCTTTTTGTAAATACAAATATAGTCCATATTGATTATTCCAGTGGTATGAAATATCTTTATGGACTATTTACATTTTAGGGTAGATGTGGTTTATAAAGTTGCCACATCATCACATTCAACCAGATCTTTAGCTTCGACCCATTCTCCGTTGATGAGGAATTTGTGTTTGTCCGAACATACAACTTTGTATCCATCTTCGAATTCAATTTCATAACACTCTGGAGTTCCTTCTTCTAGTGTTTCGGGATTCCAAATATTGACCACTTCTCGATCCCCATCTTTGGTTTTTACCATCTCACCCACTTGAATGTGTTGAACACTCTTTGTAGATCCATTGGCCATTACAATCTGAGTGTCGGCTTCTAAACAACCGCCACTGGTGATAGCTTTTGGAAATACTGTTTTGTTCATATTGGTTCGTGACGCCAATACGGAATCTATTATGATTCTCCTCTAACTTTCATTAGAGCACAGACTATATCTTGATCCTATTAGGATCGCAACCACAGGACTTACGATTTCAAGCCTCTTAGTCGTTGAACGTTCCCCTTTTCGGGGCTTCGCTGCTGATTATCGATTGATATTTGACTTAGGTTTTAACCTTATCAAAATCTAAACAATTCTTTTTACTTTCGTCACATTCACGTTTGAGCTTATTTCATCTCTACGTTGTAGTTTGTCTAGCTTTACGACTTTCCAGCAATTCAGTTGCTTATTTTCACACCGATTACTCGATGTAGGAGCTATTTGTTAGATCTAACCCCATATCCATGTAAATGTGATTGATAATCACCATTGGAATGTTTTTAAGATTCAAATGGGGAGTTATCAGGCGAGTTAAACTTTTAAGTTGTTTGGCTCTTGTCATATCTGCTGCAGACTTTTCATTCAAAGCGTCTTCAACTTCTTTCTTACTGGCGAGATTACCAACACTATCAACGATAATGATTAGGTGATCGCCTCGTTTAACTTCCTCTAGCTGGGCAACGATATCAAATTTCAGCTGTTCGATATCTGTAATTGGAGTATGCAGTACTCGTTCAGGGTCAATATCAAGGCTTTCAAAGTACTTGGTACCAGCGCCCATTTCACTATCGTAGAACAACAGCACTGCATCTGCATATTTGTCCAAAGCGATTACTTCCACTCCATAACGCTGTAATTCAATTACAAATTCTTTGCCTAATTCGCCAGAACCGACGAGCAAAACTTTC
>ERZ791608.967-NODE-967-length-10980-cov-1.967689_pt1 | contig 10980 bp, 7 predicted proteins | sample MGYA00510276_ERZ791608 | MGnify/ENA primary metagenome ERZ791608 (study PRJEB30046, sample SAMN00791908) | human gut metagenome | study: EMG produced TPA metagenomics assembly of the A metagenome-wide association study of gut microbiota in type 2...
CGTGATCATCGAAAAGAAATTCGGTGCTCCTCATATCACAAAAGACGGTGTGAGCGTTGCCAAGGAAATCGAATTGTCTGACGCTTTCCAGAACGCAGGTGCACAGTTGGTAAAGAGCGTTGCCAGCAAGACTGGTGATGATGCCGGTGACGGTACAACTACTGCAACCGTATTGGCACAGAGCATTGTCAGCGTTGGTTTGAAGAACGTGGCTGCCGGTGCTAATCCAATGGACTTGAAGCGTGGTATCGACAAGGCCGTTGCTAAGGTTGTTGAGAACATCAAGGCTCAGGCTGAGCAGGTTGGTGACGACTACAGCAAGATTGAGCAGGTAGCTACTGTCAGCGCAAACAATGATCCGGAAATTGGTAAGTTGCTGGCTGAGGCTATGAAGAAGGTAAGCAAGGATGGTGTGATCACTATCGAGGAGGCTAAGGGTCGTGATACTACTATCGGTGTGGTAGAAGGTATGCAGTTCGACCGCGGTTATCTGTCAGCTTACTTCGTAACAGATACTGAGAAGATGGAATGTGTGATGGAGAACCCATACATCCTGATCTATGACAAGAAGATTTCTAACCTGAAGGATTTCTTGCCAATCTTGGAACCGGCTGTTCAGAGCGGACGTCCTCTGTTGGTAATTGCTGAGGATGTTGAGAGCGAGGCTTTGACTACTTTGGTTGTAAACCGTCTGCGTAGCCAGTTGAAGATTTGTGCTGTGAAGGCTCCTGGCTTCGGCGACCGTCGTAAAGCCATGTTGGAAGATATCGCCGTATTGACCGGTGGTGTTGTAATCAGCGAAGAGAAGGGCTTGAAACTGGAACAGGCTACTCTGGAGATGTTGGGTTCTTGCGATAAGGTGGTTGTTTCAAAAGACAATACTACTATCGTAAACGGTCACGGTCAGGCAGAACTGATCAAGGATCGTGTCAATGTCATCAAGAACGAAATTGCCAATACAACCAGCGATTACGATAAAGAGAAATTGCAGGAGCGTTTGGCTAAGCTGAGCGGTGGTGTTGCTGTTCTGTATGTAGGTGCACCAAGCGAAGTGGAAATGAAAGAAAAGAAAGACCGCGTAGATGATGCTTTGTGCGCTACTCGTGCTGCCATCGAAGAAGGTATCATCCCGGGTGGAGGTGTTGCTTACATCCGTGCAATCTCTGCTTTGGAAGGTCTGGAAGGTGCAAACGCCGACGAGACAACCGGTATCAATATTGTAAAACGTGCCATCGAAGAGCCATTGCGTCAGATTGTAGAGAACGCAGGTCTGGAAGGTTCTGTTGTTGTAGAGAAGGTACGTCAGGGTGAGAACGACTTCGGTTACAATGCCCGTGAAGATAAGTACGAGAACATGAAGGCTAGCGGTATCATTGATCCGGCAAAGGTTACACGTGTTGCTTTGGAAAATGCGGCTTCAATCGCCGGTATGTTCCTGACAACAGAGTGTGTTATCTGTGAGAAGAAGGAAGATAAGCCGGAATTGCCTATGGGAGCTCCTGGAATGGGAGGCATGGGCGGCATGATGTAAAAATCAGCTCAGCGAGTAATTCAATAAAAAGGAAGCAACTGTTTTGCCAGTCAAAACGGTTGCTTCCTTTTTTTGTGTTTATCAGGTACAAACAAAGGCAGATCAATCTTTTTTCTGAAAATTCTTTGATTTTTTTCTTTTTGATGGGTTACTTTTTTAAAAGAACAACATAAATGGTCAAAGAAGCGAGTTTATTGAGAAGTTTTACTGATTTGATAGAAAGGAAAAGTCAAATGAAAAGAGAAAGAAATTTGAGGCTGAACAAAGTAGTTTTGGGATTGGGAAAATTTTTGTCAGATACTCTATAAACCTAGTTCCGGTAAGGATTTCAGATAGTGATTTTTATATGCCGACAGATTGTCATATTGTATTTAGATCGTGTTATGAAAACAAGATTTTTATACGAAGGAGACATTCTTGTTTCGGAAAAAAGATAAAGAAAAATTGTATATTTTTGTACCTATGAACGATGCGAATGAAATAAAAGTAAGGCTTTCTTGCCCGACAGCGAAATATTTGTTAAAGGAGCTGTTGGCTGATGACTATTTGCTGAGAGATAAAGAGATTATTGATTTGTTGCATTCTGCTTTACAAAGAAACAAGGAATCGATGATTTGCTCCACCCATAGCAAGATAGTTATTGATGAGCATTGTCGTATCTTTATGCCTGAGTATAGTCACAAAGAAATAAAAATGCCTTTTTTACCCAAGACGGTATATCTGTTTTTTCTTTTGTTTGAGAGTGGTTCTGAATTTAAAAATCTATACAATTATAAGGAACAGTTATACCATATTTATCAAGTTGTGTCGCGAGAAAAGAATCTGGAATCAGAAAAGTTGCGGCGTAGCTTGGAGAATCTGGTCGAGCCGTTGAATAACCGGATTTATGAGATTTGCTCCTTAATCCGAAGAGAGTTGGCTTGTGTGGTGCCTGAGGATTTGTTGGATGAATACACCATTACCGGAAAATGGGGCGGTTTACATCAGGTGCGTCTGGAGCGTTCTTATGTTCATCTTCATGAGGATATTTCTCAGAAATTACAGATGCGTTTTGAGGATTTGGAATGCAAATAAGTAAAAATATCATTGAATAGGGGGGCAATCTTACTGTTTTGTTGTTTTTATTATCCGTCTTCGCTATCTTTACCGTGTTAAAAGGTATGTAAAATGAAAACAGTTTTATTGATTGTGGCGAGTCTGTTTCTTTCCTGTGCGTTACCGGCACAAAAACAGACTACATTCCGTCCGGCAACTGAGTGGCCCGATACAGAGGGGAAACACATCAATGCACACGGAGGCGGTATTTTGAAAAAAGGTAAGGTTTATTATTGGTATGGTGAGAATCGTCCGGATGCCGGCGGTTCTATGAATACCGGAATCTCGGTCTACACCTCACGCGACTTGATGAATTGGGAGAACCGGGGCATTGCGCTGGCAGTATCTTCGGATACGCTTAGTCCCATACAGCCGGGTTGTATCATGGAGCGTCCCAAGGTGGTATACAACAAGAAGACCGGTAAGTATGTGATGCTTTTCCATCTGGAACTGAAAGGGCAGGGATATGCTGCGGCACAGGTCGGTTTTGCGGTGGCAGACAAGCCGGAAGGACCATTCCGTTTCTTGCGCGGATTGCGGCCGAATGCCGGTCAGTGGCCGGTTGATTTTTCGCAGAAAGACATCGATGAGGCTCTTGCTCTGGACCCGGCGAAATATGCAAACTGGTGGACTCCCGAATGGCGTGATGCCGTGAAGAAAGGATTGTTCCTGGCCCGTGACCTGAAAGGAGGACAGATGAGTCGCGACATGACCGTCTATGTAGATGATGACGGCACGGCCTATCATCTGTTTTCTTCGGAGGAGAACCTCACGCTGCATTTGGCTGAGCTGACCGAGGACTATCTGGACTATACCGGAAAATATATCCGCATTGCTCCCGGAGGACAGAATGAAGCGCCTGCCTTGTTCAAAAGAAATGGCAAATACTGGCTCATCACCAGTGGCTGCACAGGATGGGCTCCCAATGAAGCGCGCATGTTTGTAGCTGATTCGCTTTGGGGAGAATGGAAGCAGTTGCCCACTCCGTTTGTGGGAGAGAATGCCAAAAAGACTTTTAATGGACAGAGCACTTTTGTGCTGCCGTATAAGAATAAAGGCTTTATTTTTATGGGAGACATCTGGAAGCCGAAGAGTTTGAGTACTTCGCAATATTTATGGCTCCCGATCCAGTTTCAGGAGGACGGAACTCCTACCATTCCTTATCGTGAAGAATGGACGCTGAAGGATTTGATGAAATAGGCTTCTTCAGGAGAAAGGATTTCTGAAGGTATATACTTGAAACTGTAAAAATCTGATAGATAAGGTGTGAATCTATCCAGATGAAAAAAACCGCTCTCTAAAGTGAAACAATACTTTGGAGAGCGGTTCTTGTTTTTTCGGGATGATGATATCAATCAGTCCGTCAGTCTTTGAAATACTTCTTCATGCCTTCGGAATACTCACTGATGAAGTTTCCCTTGTCGTCGGCATAGATAAAATAATATTCCAGTTCCGGATGAGCGGTAATGAACTTTTTGGCCTTCTCGCGTCCCATAGCCATAAATGCGGTTGCAAAGCCGTCCGCATTGGTTCCGTTGGGAGCAATGACTGTGGCACTCAAAATGTCCCCGTCAGCCGGATATCCGGTTTTGGGATTGATGGTATGAGCATATTTCTTTCCGTCCTTGATGTAGAAATTCCGGTAATTGCCGGATGTGGCCACTCCCATTTTCTGCGGCAGCTGGATGATCTGCTGGATTTCCTGATTGACTCCTAAGGTGTCATCCACCGGTTTGTTGATACCGATGGTCCAAGGGTTGCCTTTCGGGTTCTTGCCACAGGCCATCACCTCACCGCCTATATCTACCAGATAGTTCTTGATGCCATGTCTTTCCAGCAGTTCGGCAATCAGGTCGCACAGGTAACCGTCGCCGATTGCCGAGAAGTTCAGCAGGATGCGCGGATCCTCTTTCACGACCTGGTCTCCCTGGATTTTCACTTTGTCATATCCCACAAATCCTTTCAGACTGTCAATCTCTGCCTGAGTAACGGCACCCATGTTCTTGAAACCGAATCCCCAAAGATTGATCAGTGGGGCACAAGTCACGTCGAATATGCCGTCCGTAGCCTCTGAGATTTTCGTACAGCTATTAAAAGCTCTTGTAAACAAGGTGTCCACCTGCATGTTGGTATTGTTATTCACCGCACTGATGATCGACGTGGAGTCAAAAGGATTGATGGCATGATGATAAGCCTTGATCATGGCATTGATTTCGTCGTCAAGAGGTTCCTTATAGAGATATTTAATGCGATAATAGGTGTGTGTGCTGCCTTCGGTAATCTGATAGGTTTCCGGTTTTTCGCATCCGGTCAGCAGGAATACGGCCAGCGGAAGCAGAGCCAGTAAAGCGATGATTTTTTTCATATCTTTTTTTGATTTTGAATGATATAATGATCTTTCTTTTGAAATGAGACATCAAAATTACGCAATATTTTCAAGAACACGGAATAAAACCCCGGTGATTTATTATTTCATAAGAGGTCTTTGGAAAAAATATACTAATTGGTTTACAATAGGGATTTTATGGAGAAAAAACTGTATTTTTGCGGATTCTTTGTGCTTATATCATAAAAAACGAATAGAAATCCCGAAATGAAGAAAAATGTAGTACTACCTTTTGCTGCCCTTTTGCTTTCGGCTCCATCGGCCCATGCCGATCAGATTCAGCGTTTGCAGCTGCAGCAGCCTGTTTCCGTTTGTTCGCCCATCTTTACCGATTCGCTGAACACGGATGGAGTAAAGCCCGATCTGGCTGATTTACTAATGAGATCTGCTCTTCCTTTAGACCGCAATCAGGAAGGTGCCTTGTTTTTGAGTGCCGACACGACGGGTATTTTTCATTTGCCCGAACAGGACAAGAACAGTGAAAACCAGTTCCTGGTTCTGAATACCTGCATCCGTGCCGACCGCTTTTGCAAGGGAAAGCTGAAAATCAAGATGCCTTACCGCTTTGAGATTTATGTAAATGGCGAGAAGAAAAAAGACAAGAGAGCGGTACAGGACTCTCTGAAGCATGCCCAGGAAATCAGTGTAGATTTAAGACTGGAGCCTGAGGTGATGTATCAGGTTGCCCTGAAGGTGCTCCGTTTGCAGGCTGACTCTGCTGAAACAGACTTTACCATGCGCTGGGAACCGGAAGCCAATACCGATTCTTTGATTCAGGTAACCGCCGATCCGGAACTGAAGGGAAGATACCTGTTGCCGAATACCGTATTCGGCAAGCGCGTGACCCGCGTCAGTGTGTCGCCCGACGGCAAGTATCTGCTTACCCAATATACCGACTGGTATAACATGCAGCGCAGCAATACCTATACGGTGTTGAGCGAGGTGAAGAGCGGTCGCACGCTTTCAACGTTCACCCAGGGAGCCAAATCCCTTTCGTGGACTCCGACCACTTCCCGCCTGTATTATACCGCTACTTCGGACAAAGGTGTGAAGATTATCACTGTTGACCCGAAGACTCTGGCCGAGGAAGTTGTGGCCGATCATGTTCCCGAAGGACATTTTGTATGGTCACCCGATGAGAAGACCCTTTTCTTTACCGATTACGAACAGATTAAGGGCGACAACGGACCGGTGCATCGTGTGCTGAGCCCCGAAGACCGTGTTCCCGGCACCCGCGGACGCAGCTTTATCGTGCGCTATAATTTGCAGACCGGCCTGCGTGAGCGTTTGACCAGCGGTTTGCGTACCAGCTACATGCAGGATTTGAGCGCCGACGGCAAGTATCTGCTCTTTACCGTTTCCCAGAGCACTCCGGACAAATGGCCTTTCAGTACCTCATCTCTGTATCGCATGGATCTCCAGACTCTGGCCGTAGATACCTTGGTGGCTCAGGATGCCTTTATGAGCGGAGCATCATTCTCGCCCGACGGCAAGTCTGTGCTGATGACCGGCGGTCCTGAAGCATTCGGCGGCATCGGAAAGAACTGTGGAAACCATCCGATAGCCAATAATTACGATACGCAGGCCTTTATTCTGAATATTGAAAGCGGAAAGATTGAGCCGATCACCAAGGACTTCAATCCGACCATCGTTTCCACAAACTGGTCGCCTTATGACAAGAACATCTATTTCAAGACTACCGACGGTGCACAGGAAAACGTATACCGCTATCAGGTAAAGAGCGGCAAGTACGAGCGTCTGCCTCTGGAAGGTGACTGTGTGCGCAACTTCTCTTTGTCCGACAAGGCACCGGTGGCAGCCTATACTACGGCTACTGCCAGCACCAGCGGCACGGCCTATCTCTTTGATCTGTCAAAGGGTAAATCTACTCTGATTGCCGATCCATACGCCGAGGAATTGAAGAAGATGGATATGGGAACCATCAAGGACTGGAATTTCAAGGCTTCCGACGGTACGGAAATTACCGGTTACTACTGTCTGCCGCCTCAGTTCGATGCCAATAAGAAATATCCGCTCATCGTGTACTATTACGGAGGAACCACACCGACCGAAAAGACAATGGACAATCCGTATGCCGCCCAGCTGTTTGCTTCGCGCGACTATGTGGTTTATGTCGTGAATCCGAGCGGAACCATCGGTTTCGGTCAGGAGTTTTCCGCACGCCATGTCAATGCCTGGGGACAGCGCACTGCCGATGATATCATCGAGGGTACCCGTCAGTTCTGCAAGGAACATGCCTTTGTCGATTCTACAAAGATAGGCTGTCTGGGTGCTTCCTACGGAGGTTTCATGACTCAGTATCTGCAAACTCAGACTGATCTGTTCGCTGCCGCTGCCTCACATGCCGGTATCAGCAATGTGACCAGCTATTGGGGCGAAGGCTACTGGGGTGTAGGTTATAATGCCGTAGCAGCTGCACAGAGCTATCCGTGGGCCAATCCGGAACTGTTTACCAAGCAGGGTTCTCTGTTCAATGCCGACAAGATCAACACTCCGTTGCTGTTGTTGCACGGTACCTCCGATACGAATGTACCTATGGGTGAAAGCATCCAGCTTTACAATGCCCTGAAGATTCTGGGCAAGCCGGTAGAGTTTATCCAGGTGGATGGCGAGGACCACTTCATTGCCGATTATTACAAGCGTGTGCAGTGGCATAATGCCATTATGGCCTGGTTTGCCAAATGGTTGCAGGATTCACCGGAATGGTGGAACGATATGTATCCGGAAAAGCATTTGCGTTAAATCGCTTCCGGTAAAGGAAAAGAAAAATCAGCATGATTTTGAGACACTCTCGGCTGGACTCGTACAGACGCTTGTCGGCCGGTGCGCTTTTTATGCTTTATAGGCTTTAGAAACAATAAAAACAGGAATCCCCCAAGGGCGCTGCATTCCGTGAAATGGAGCTGTCCCTTGGGGGATTCCTGTTTGGTTTTATCGCAGTATCCTTCGGTTTAGATCACTGCGCTATGATAGAGTTCCACATGCCCGTTGTGCAGAGAACGGGGTACATCAATAAGACGCTGGTTGCGGCTGCCGCGGAACAGCAGGTCTGCATCCTTCTGGGCTTCGATGAAAGGACCGTCCACCAGCACGTCAATCCACTGGAGCAATTCTTTCTGGCGGTCGTTTTTCAACAGCTGTTCATAAGTATATCCGGTGTAGCACCAGATGTTCTTTCCGGTTTCCTTTTTGATTTGCCGGGCCAGTTTGGTAAACCCTTCCGGCTGGAACATCGGATCGCCTCCGCTGAAAGTCACATCGGCAAACTCATCCGCCCGGATTACTTTCATAATCTCATCGACAGGCATCAGAGTGCCTGCGCTCTTTTTCCATGATTGCGGATTATGGCATCCCGGGCAGGCATTCGGGCATCCCGCAGCATATACCGTGGTGTCTTCCACGATTTTGATGACAGAAATCATATCTTTTTAATGCTTGAATTAGTCTTTTGTATGAATGACGCGGTCGTTCAATTCGGCCAACTTACCCTGGTTCCAGCGGTCGGTAGTACCTACCAGATAACCGGTGATGCGCTGCAGGCGGTCGATATGGGTGCTGCCGCATTTCGGACATTTCTCCAGATGATCGTCAGCATTTTCATAACCGCAGTCCATGCAGCGGTTGCGGTTGTGGTTTACAGAACCATATCCGATGTTGTAACGGTCCATCATGTCTACCACGCGCATGATTACTTCCGGATTGTGGGTAGCGTCGCCGTCAATCTCCACATAGAAGATGTGTCCGCCTCGGGTCAGGTCGTGATACGGAGCTTCCACTTCGGCTTTGTGTCGTGCGCTGCACTTGTAATATACCGGCACATGATTTGAGTTGGTATAGTAATCACGGTCAGTGATTCCTGGAAGTACACCGAACTTCTTGCGGTCTATCTTGGTGAAGCGTCCGGCCAGTCCCTCAGCCGGTGTAGCCAGTACACTGTAGTTATGCTGATAAGTCTTTGAGAAGTCGGAGGCACGGTCGCGCATATAAGTCACGATGCGCAGTCCCAGTTCCTGAGCCTTCTCGCTCTCTCCATGATGCTTTCCGATGAGTGCTACCAGACATTCGGCCAGTCCGATGAATCCGATACCCAAAGTACCCTGATTGATTACCGGAGCAATGGTTTCGTTCGGATCCAGTTTCTCGGAACCGTTCCAGAGCGAGCTCATCAGCAGCGGGAACTGCTTGACAAAAGCTGTTGCCTGGAATTTGAAGCGGTCGTCCAGCTGCTTGGCTGTGATTTCGTGCGTGCGGTCCAATTTCGCAAAGAAAGCGGCAATGCGATCCTCCTCGTTCTTGATCTCCATACATTCAATGGCCAGGCGCACAATGTTGATGGTTGAGAAAGACAAGTTGCCTCGTCCTACCGAAGTCTTCGGTCCGAAATAGTTTTCGAATACGCGTGTACGGCATCCCATGGTAGCGGTTTCGTACAGATAGCGTTTCGGATCGTCGGCACGCCACAGCTCATGCTGGTTGAAGGTGGCATCCAGATTGATGAAGTTCGGGAAGAAACGACGGGCTGTTACCTTGCAGGCATAGCAGTAAAGGTCGTAGTTCCGGTCTTCCGGCAAATAGCTGACTCCTCTCTTCTTTTTCCAGATCTGGATGGGGAAGATAGCCGTTTCACCGTTACCCACACCTTCGTAAGTGCTGGTCAGCAACTCGCGAATCACGCAACGTCCTTCGGCAGAAGTGTCCGTACCGTAATTGATGGAACTGAACACCACCTGGTTTCCACCGCGTGAGTGAATGGTGTTCATATTGTGGATGAACGCCTCCATAGACTGATGCACACGGGCCACGGTTTTGTTGATGGCATGCTGTTTCAAGCGTACGTCGCCCTGCAGGCCGTCTAAAGGCAAAGTCAGATAATCATCGATTTCCGCATCATACAGGTGCTTCAGGTCTTCACCGGTCAGTTCCTCCAGGATTTTCACTTCTTCTATATAGCTGGCACGCACGTAAGGAGCCAGATAGAAGTCAAAAGCCGGAATGGCCTGTCCACCGTGCATCTCGTTCTGTGCGGTTTCCAGAGAGATACAGCCCAGAATGCTGGCTGTCTCGATTCTTTTGGCCGGTCTGGATTCCCCGTGTCCGGCAGAGAAACCGTTTTTCAGAATATGGTCCAGCGGATGCTGCACGCAGGTGAGACTCTTGGTTGGATAATAATCCTTATCGTGAATGTGCAGATAATTATTCTTTACAGCCTGACGGGTCTCTTCGCTCAAAAGGTAGTCATCTACAAAGGGTTTGGTGGTTTCGCTGGCGAACTTCATCATCATGCCTGCCGGAGTATCGGCATTCATGTTGGCGTTCTCGCGTGTCACATCGTTTGACTTGATGTTGATGATTTCCAGGAACATGTCGCGTGTCTTGGCTTTTCGCGCGATGCAACGCTGGTTGCGGTAAGTGATGTACTTCTGGGCTACATCCTTTCTTTTGCTTTTCATCAGTTCGATTTCCACAGCATCCTGAATTTCTTCCACGCTCATCTGTGATTTGCCTCTGGCAGCAATATGGTCGGCAATGTGTCTGCCCAGCTCCAGGTTTTCGCCCAGTTCTGTCTGCATCATAGCCTTTCGTATGGCGGTAACGATCTTTTCACTGTTGAATTCAACAATGCGCCCGTCTCTCTTTAATACCGTCTGAATCATATACTTTTTTCAATGTTAAATGTTTAATTGCTTCTTTTTCAGCAAATAATCCCCTTACCCTGTTTTCTTTAGGGTTTGTTGGTTCCACGACCGTCATGTCTCGGATAGAAATCTTTGCCCATAATATGTCTTGAGTCCGCGAAGTCATATTATACAATATCTTCAGGCAGGTCTTCTGACTTATCCAACCTTGCTTCCTTCCCGGTTCTGTGTCGAACCAGTGGCTTTTTTGTGGTGTGGGCAAGGTCTTGTGAAAGGATTCACAGCAGCGGGCCTGTTCGGGATTTGCTCCC
>ERZ791608.974-NODE-974-length-10920-cov-2.208191_pt1 | contig 10920 bp, 6 predicted proteins | sample MGYA00510276_ERZ791608 | MGnify/ENA primary metagenome ERZ791608 (study PRJEB30046, sample SAMN00791908) | human gut metagenome | study: EMG produced TPA metagenomics assembly of the A metagenome-wide association study of gut microbiota in type 2...
GGCAGGGGTCCTGCTTTACTGAGAATAGGACGATTATGGGAAATCATCAAAAAAATCCGTATGATCGGCTCCGGAAATAATCATCAACTCTTTGTCATCACTGATTAGATAAAGCCGCAATAGATGGATTACAGATGTTATAACCTTTTCCTGATTTCAACATAAACAATATAGCACCCGGAAAACAGGCGGCATACAAATCAACTGCCACTGCCCCGGAATTCTTTATTCATCGATAGGACGTGAATATAATACCCAGGCAGTGGCAGTAAAAATAAAATCTAAAATTAAAGAAACACTCCCGCTTCTTACAGTTTTACTTTCTTTTTAGTACCCTTCGACTCATTGTGCAAACGATCCAACGCTGTCACTACATACTGGTACTTCGTTTTTCCATCGTTATAAGGTAATGGATAAAAATGGTCACGGGTAATGGCTACAATATGGGAAGCATCATCCAAATTGATTTTTTCTTTTTTATCAAAGCGATAAACCACATACTGTACAGCTTTGTCCATCTCGTCCTTTGCCTTCGGAGCTGTCCAGAAGAGTACCGGACCTTCATACGTCCATACCATCTTCACCTTCTTTACTTTACCTGGAGCCTTATCGTCCATAAAAGGAGATTCAGGAATCAAAGCCGGATAACGATGATACTCCTTCTCCAGCATAGTGCGGTAATTGCCGGCATTATCCACCACTGCAGCAGCATACCATTGACAACTTCCCTGCACGGTAGGAAGCGACCGTTGCAACTTCATTTTGGCAGGCATCTGGTTTTGTAACGGATTACGGGCATCCGCCTTGTTCACCGTACGCATCACATCCTGACCGATAAATAACGGACGCGAAGCGGCATGTTTTGCCCACCAATGTATCAAGTTGTCATAATCGGCAGCAGGATGACCTATTTCCCAATAAATCTGAGGGATATTATAATCTACCCAACCATTATTAATCCACATCAGCACATCTGCATACAAATCATCATAATTCTGAAGACCGCGTGTATCACTTCCATTCGGATCATTTTTCTTGTTGCGGTAGATACCAAAAGGAGAAACACCGAACTTCACCCACGGCTTACACTCGCGCACAGTTTCGTGAATTTCCTTTATCAGCACATTCACGTTGTCACGGCGCCAATCGGCTTTATTACTGTATCCGCGACCATATTGCGCAAAACTGACATGATCAGGAAAATCTTCGCCCGGGTTGGGATAAGGATAGAAATAATCATCCATATGAATGGCATCCACATCATAACGGGTAACAATATCGCGCACAATCTTGCAAATGTATTTACGGTTTTCGGGCAAAGCCGGATCAAAATAAAGTTGACCAGCATAATTCACGAAACGTTCCGGATTCTTATTATACGGATGAATGGGTGATAAGGCAGTAGTTCCCTTTGTCTTGGCACGGTAAGGGTTAATCCAGGCATGGAACTCCATTCCACGCTTATGGCATTCATCAATCATGAACTGCATCGGGTCCCAGTAAGGTGAAGGCACTCTGCCCTGCACTCCTGTAAGAAAGCGGCTCCACGGCTCATAAGAAGATTTATACAAGGCATCGGCTTCTGCACGTACCTGAAAAATTATCGCATTAATGCCTGCGCCCTGCAGACTGTTTAGTTGATTTATTAACAGCCGCTGTATCTTCTCTGTCGGCATTCCCTGGAACTGTCCATTCACACACTGAATCCATGCACCGCGGAACTCACGTTTAGGATAACGTGTCTGAGCACTGACAACAGAAGTAAAAAGTAGTGCTATCAATAAAAGAAGAATAGTTTTTGCTCTCATTTTGTTATTCTTGTTTAATACGCTTGCAAAGATAAGAAAACTTATAATTATCTTTGCATATTAAACCAAATTCAATAAAGAATGTCAGAAAGTAACTATATATCCATAAAAGGAGCAAAGGTAAACAACCTCAAAAACATCGATGTAAACATTCCACGCAACAAGCTGGTCGTCATCACGGGACTATCCGGTTCCGGAAAATCATCCTTGGCTTTTGATACATTATACGCTGAAGGTCAGCGACGCTATGTAGAAAGCCTGTCATCATACGCCCGCCAATTTCTGGGCCGCATGAGCAAGCCTGAGTGTGATTTCATCAAAGGTATACCACCCGCTATCGCCATAGAGCAAAAAGTGAACAGCCGCAATCCTCGTTCCACCGTGGGTACTTCCACCGAAATATATGAGTATCTGCGACTGCTCTATGCACGCGTGGGGAAGACTTATTCCCCCATTAGCGGGCAACTGGTGAAAAAACATAGCATTGAAGATATTGTAAACTGTATGCTTTCCTTTCCTAAAGGAACGAAATACACGGTTCTCACTCCTATGATGCCCCGTGAAGGCCGTACACTGCTCCAGCAACTGGAAATGGACTTGAAACAAGGATTTACCCGTATAGAGGTGAACCGTGAAATAGTCCGTATAGAAGATTTTCTGCAACAAACAGCTGCCGAAGATAAAAAACAAAACATCTATCTGCTGGTAGATCGCATGACAGCCGATGATAGCAAAGACAGTATCAGCCGCCTCACCGATTCTGCCGAAACGGCCATGTACGAGGGAGACGGGAATTGCCTCCTCCGCTTCTACTCTGCTGACGGAAGTACGCAGCTGTTCTCTTTCAGCACTAAATTCGAGACCGACGGAATTAAATTCGAAGAACCGAATGACCAAATGTTTTCATTCAATTCCCCTCTCGGCGCTTGTCCCGAATGCGAAGGCTTCGGTAAAGTGATAGGTATAGATGAACATCTGGTGATTCCAAACCGTGCTCTGAGTGTATATGACGGAGCTGTCCTTTGCTGGCGTGGTGAAAAGATGGGGGAATGGCTACAGGAATTCATTCATGAAGCTCCCGCCCACGATTTCCCCATCTTCGCCCCTTATTATGAACTGACACAGGAACAAAAAGATTATTTATGGCATGGACCTAGAAATAAGGCCTGTATAGATTCTTTCTTCAAAATGCTGGAAGAAAACCAATATAAAATACAATATCGTGTGATGCTGGCACGATACAGGGGAAAAACTATTTGTCCTGTCTGCCACGGAACACGCTTGAAAAAAGAAGCCGGTTATGTAAAAGTAGGTGGAAAATCCATCTCTCAACTGGTTGACTTACCTATTCACGACTTAAAAGAATTCTTCCGCACTCTAGAACTAGATGCACATGACACAGCCATCGCCAAACGGATCTTAACGGAAATTACCAACCGCATCAACTTCCTCATGGATGTGGGTTTGGGATATCTTACACTGAACCGTCTCAGCAACTCGCTCTCCGGCGGTGAAAGCCAGCGCATCAATCTGGCCATCTCATTAGGCAGCAGCTTGGTAGGTTCACTCTATATCCTGGACGAGCCCAGTATCGGATTACACAGCCGTGACACCGACCGGCTGATAAAAGTACTTCGTCAGTTACAGGAGCTGGGAAACACCGTAGTAGTGGTAGAACATGATGAAGAAATAATCCGTGCTGCCGATTATATCATTGATATCGGTCCTCAAGCAGGACGTTTAGGAGGACAAATAGTATATCAAGGCAACATGAACGATCTTCAAAGAAACAGTAACAGTTATACGGTGCGCTATTTGTTGGGAGAAGAAAACATAGAGATTCCCCGATGTCATCGTCCGTGGAACAATTATATAGAAATAAAAGGTGCGCGTGAAAACAACCTTAAAGGCATTGACGTAAAATTTCCACTGAATGTAATGACGGTAGTTACGGGAGTCAGCGGTTCGGGGAAGAGTACGTTGGTACGTGATGTCTTTTACAAGGCATTGAAACGCGAATATAGTGAAGCTAGCGAACGGCCGGGTGAGTTCATCTCTTTGGAAGGAGATGTACAGCTGGTGAAAGATATTGAATTTGTAGACCAGAATCCTATCGGAAAATCATCACGCAGCAATCCGGTAACCTATGTAAAAGCATACGACGAAATACGAAAACTCTTTGCCGAACAGCCTCTTGCCAAGCAAATGGGATATACTGCCGGATATTTCTCATTCAATACCGAAGGCGGGCGCTGTGAGGAATGCAAAGGTGACGGTACGGTAACCGTTGAAATGCAATTTATGGCAGATTTGGTACTAGAATGTGAGTCTTGTCATGGAAAACGTTTCAAGAGCGACACGCTGGAAATAAAATTCCAAGACAAGAGCATCTATGACATTCTGGAAATGACAGTGAATCAAGCCATTGAATTCTTTGCCGAATACAATCAAAAAAAGATAGTGAAGAAACTAATTCCATTACAAGAAGTGGGATTGGGATATATAAAGTTAGGACAAGCCTCCTCCACTCTTTCCGGCGGCGAGAACCAACGCGTAAAACTAGCTTATTTTCTGAGCATAGAGAAAGCACAACCCACTATTTTTGTATTCGATGAACCAACCACAGGTCTGCATTTTCATGATATCAAGAAACTGCTGGAAGCATTTGAAGCCTTAATCAGCCGCGGACATACCATTATCATTATCGAGCATAATATGGATGTGATAAAATGTGCCGACCATGTGATTGACCTAGGACCCGAAGGAGGAAATATGGGAGGAAATCTGGTAGTTGCGGGCACTCCGGAAGAGGTTGCAGCATGTGCGGCATCTTATACGGGACAGTTTTTACGTGAAAAACTGGCGATGGATTCTCCTGATTGATTTTTTATTCACCGTTGATTGTCCAAACTGACACAAATTATTAAATATGATTATACGCAATATACCACTAGATGATAAATGGGAATTTAAAAGTGATTTATTCCGTTCTATAAGTTTAGCATTTTGTGGTATGATTGCAGAATCATTTTACTAAAAATCTGTTTTAATGTTTTCCGCATTGTCAATCTAAACGAAAATATGAGTAAATTTAGAATTGAATTAACAACCTTATAAATCAACAGAATATGAAAAAACTTTTTTTACTACTCTTGCTGTTCCCTTTCCTATTGGGATGTTCACAAAAAGAGAAAGAATTCACCGTTCTTCAATGGAACATTTGGCAAGAAGGAACTGTAATTCCCGGTGGTTACGACGCTATTGTGAATGAAATAGCCCGTCTTCGTCCGGACTTCGTCACATTGAGCGAAGTACGTAATTACGAAAACACCAATTTCACTGCCCGCCTAGTGCAATCATTAAAGGAAAAAGGAGAAACCTATTACTCCTTCTATACCTATGATACAGGTCTGTTAAGCCGATACCCCATCACTGATTCATTAACCGTTTTTCCCGAAAAGAATGACCACGGCAGTATCTATCGCCTTACAGCCGATATGAACGGACAGAAAATAGCAGTCTACACCGCTCATCTTGATTATTTGGATGACGCCTATTATAATGTACGCGGATATGATGGCTCTACTTGGGAAGAAATCCCTATCCCCACTACCGTAGAAGAAGTATTAAAGAGAAATGTAGCCTCACAACGCGATGACGCCATCAGACTATTCATTGAACAGGCAAAAAAAGATCGTGCAGCCGGCTACACCATCATTTTAGGAGGAGATTTTAATGAACCTTCACATCAAGATTGGACTGAAGAGACCAAAGACCTGTATGACCATCATGGCTTTGTAATCCCCTGGACAGTTCCTGTCCTGTTAGACGAAGCCGGATTGAAAGACGCCTATCGAGAATTCTATCCAGATGTATTAAACTATCCCGGCTTCACTTATCCTTCGGATAATCCGGCAAAGCCCGCCGACAAAATAACCTGGGCTCCCAAAGCAGATGAACGCGACCGTATAGATTACATTTGGTATTATCCCGAAAAGGGGTTGAAAGTGAAAGACGCCGCCATTTTCGGTCCGAAAAATTCCATAGTCCGTGCACAGCGTATTCAGGAAACATCTAAAGACAAGTTTATAGAACCATCGGGCGTATGGCCTACAGACCATAAAGGAGTACTGGTTACTTTCCAATATCCCGCCAAATAATATCGTTTTTCCCAATATTTCTGTTATCTTTGTCCAATAACCTAATTTATTATCCTATGACCAAATGTACACATAAGCAGTTAATGACCGCCTGTATGTTAGCAGGCACATTGATGTTGGGAGCATGTACCAGTACTCCCCCTGTAACAAAAGAGGTATCCATTGTACCCATAACCAACCATCTGGAGGAAACAAACGGTGCTTTTGTATTGAAAAGTAATACCTCCATCGGTGTTATTGACGCCGAACTAATTCCCGCAGCCGAGTATTTGGCCGATATGCTTTCCAGTGCCACAGGCTACGACCTTAAAGTAAAAGAAGGCGAAGGAACCATCACCCTTGCCTTGGGGGATGTTCAAGGAAAAGAAGGTGCCTATACCCTGACAGCCGAGAGCGATAAGGTCAACATTACAGGTAACTCTTACGGAGGTGTCATTGCAGGTATCGAATCCCTCAGACAGCTGTTTCCCCCGCAAATAGAATCTAAAGAAATTGTTAAAGGTACAGACTGGGCCATACCGGCCGTTAACATTCAAGATGCCCCCCGCTTTGAATGGAGAGGCATCATGCTGGACGTATCCCGCCATTTCTACACAATAGATGAGGTGAAAGAATTACTGGATGTCATGGCCCTTTACAAGATGAATAAATTCCACTGGCATCTTACCGATGACCAAGGATGGCGTATCGAAATCAAGAAATATCCTTTACTGACGGAAAAAGGAGCCTGGCGCAAATTCAATTCCCATGACCGCGAATGCATACGTCAGTCAAAGACTGATAACAATCCGGATATGGCAATTCCCGAAGACAAGATACGCATCGTAGAAGGTGACACCCTATATGGAGGCTACTACACTCAGGAAGATATCAAGGATGTCATAGCATACGCCAAAATACGAGGCATAGATATTATTCCCGAAATTGATATGCCGGGACACATGCTGGCAGCTGTGAGTAACTATGAAGGTGTTTCCTGTTTTAACGAAACCGGTTGGGGAAGCGTCTTCTCCTCACCTGTTTGTCCGGGGAAAGACTCTGCATTGGAGTTCTGCAAGAATGTTTATGCAGAACTGATAGCCCTTTTCCCCTATAAGTATGTACATATAGGAGGTGACGAAGTAGAAAAAACCAATTGGAAAAAATGTCCGGACTGCCAGAAACGTATGCATGACAATAATCTGAAAACCGAAGAAGAACTGCAATCATGGTTCATTCATGACATGGAGAGATTCTTTAACGGGAAAGGCAAAGAAATGATAGGCTGGGATGAAATCATTGAAGGCGGATTGTCTAAAACAGCTACCGTAATGTGGTGGCGCAGCTGGGTAAAAGATGCAGCGACCAAGGCAACGGCACAAGGCAACCCTGTCATTTTCACTCCTAACGGACAATTTTATTTGGATTATGCAGAAGACAAGAATTCTATGGCAAGCATTTATAATCTGGATACGACAGACAACCTGACTCCCGAGCAGCAGTCGCTGATTTTAGGAGTGCAGGGAAATATTTGGTGCGAATGGATTCCTTCCAACGCACGTATGCAATATATGGCCATTCCACGTTTGCTGGCTATTGCCGAATTAGGTTGGAGCAAACCGGAGCAAAAAGACTGGAATGCCTTCAAACAACGCCTGTCTGATCAGTTTGAACGTCTCAATATCATGGGTATCAATTACCGTATACCCGATTTGGAAGGCTTTAATGCCGTCAACGCCTTTATCGGTGAAGGAACCATTAATGTAACTTGCCTTGACCCCACTGCGGAAATTCACTATACCACTGATGGCAGTACTCCTACTTTACAATCTCCCGTATATGAAGGTCCCATCAAAGTGACTGAAACCACAGACTTTACTTTCTGCACCTTCCGCCCTAATGGAAAGAAAGGTGACATAGCCAAGACCCGTTTCATCAAAAGTGAATATACCCCCTCTGTAACTGCCGCTCCTTCCAATCCGGGTTTGAAAGCTACATGGCACGAATTTAAAGGAAATAAATGCAGTGAAATAGAAAAAGCTCCGGTCAATGGTACTTATCCAGTGGAAGACGTTATGATTCCTAAAAAAGTAAAAGGAAATATCGGACTGATTATCAAAGGATATTTCAATGCTCCTCAAGACGATATCTACACTTTTGCACTCCTGTCCGACGATGGTAGTACATTGACCATAGACAGTGAACAGATAGTAGACAATGACGGGCCTCACGGACCTAAGGAAATAGTGGGACAAAAGGCATTGGCGAAAGGATATCATCCAATGGAATTACGTTATTTCGACCAAAACGGAGGACAACTGAAATTAAAAGTAACAGGTAGTGATGGTAAAGAAATTCCGTTCACGCATCTCTATGCGCATTAATCTCACATAAAAAGTTTTTCCACCACAGATTATACAGATTTACATAGATTGAATTTCAATGAATTCTCCCATTCAATAATCTGCGTAATCTGTGGTGGAATTACATCAATCAGAAGTAAACTCCGAACCCTATCTTGAAGCCTAATTTACTAAATTCTGAAATATCACTAAAACTCAAGTCATAATATACAGACGGCTCAATAGTCACATTTCTGCCCAAGAAAAAAGCATATCCGACTTCCGGTGTCAAACAAACCAGATTCTTTTTAAATCCTACACAAGAAAGGTGCTTATACGCCATTCCCAATCCTCCATAAATACCGCAACTGGAAAAATAATAACGTCCTTGTGCACCAATACTGGTTTCATCCATTCCATGTTCTACATAATTGCCCTTAAAATTCAGCAATACAGCCACATTATCGGCTACAAACGCACCACCGGTCAAAGCGAAACCAAAATTTGTACCCTCATTCTTGCTATGAGATAGGTCAAGCCCTGTCAATGAAGCATTCACATACCATACCTCCTTCTCAAATTGAGCATGTGCACTCAGTGCAGTCATTACCAACAGCATCAAGCTGACTAAAATTTTCTTCATAATGTTGTCGTTTAATAGTTATTTTTTATTTTCCAAATCACGTTCACGTCTTTCCTCCGCCTTTTCTTTCTTACGAAGGACAATCCATAACAACGCTATTATCATATAGGATAAACCTACTGTGAGATACTTTTCCGTATCACTTATTTCCGTATTACGCGGAATAAAATAAACGGCCATCGCTGTAGTATAAACCAACAAAGCGACAGGCAACCAAATCGATTTTCTATATTTTTTCATAAACTATGCTGTTTTGTTTCCTATACCAACTTACAAACCCTATAGCGGCTACCAACGTGCAAAGACCACCGATTATATAAGATACATAATCAGAAAGTGCCAATCCTTCGGGAGCAATGCAAATATAAGTAGAACATACAGCCGTCATAAACAAGGCAGGAAACAAGGTAATATAATAATTCTTTTTCGCACGTACCAGAAAAACAGTGACCGCCCACAAAGTAAACACAGACAAAGCCTGATTACACCAGGCAAAATAACGCCATATCATATCAAATCCTGCCGCATCACGCTGACTGTACAACAATATACCGATAGTTACCGCAAAAATAGGAATACAAATCAATAAACGTTTCGCTATACTTTTTTGTTCCAAATGCATAAAATCGGCAACAATCAAACGAGCTGAACGTAAAGCGGTATCTCCACTGGTAATAGGAGCGGCAATTACCCCCAGTACAGCCAATAAACCTCCTATCGTACCCAACCATTCCTTGGTTATGCTGTCCACAATAATCGAAGCATTACTCTCCTCCATACCATTTTGATGAAAAAAACAAGTAGCGGCAGCAGCCCAAATCAATGCCACGATCCCTTCGGTCACCATCGCTCCATAAAAAATAGGACGGCCATACTTCTCATTCTTCATACAACGTGCCATCAACGGAGATTGTGTGGCATGAAAGCCACTGATTGCCCCACAAGCAATAGAAACAAACATGATAGGAAAAATTGGTAATCCGGCAGGGTGGGTATTATGCAGCCCGTCCGTAATTTCGGGCAATGCCGGATGATTCCATAACAACATCACCAAAATCCCCACCGCCATAAACAATAAAGCAATGGCAAACAACGGATATATTTTTCCTATAATCTTATCTACCGGCAACAATGTAGCCAACATATAATAGACAAATACGACTATAATCCAAAAAGTAACATCCATATACTCCGGAGTAAGTTTGGCAAGCAATCCGGCAGGTCCTGCCACAAAAACCGCTCCGACTAATATCATCAGCACAACCGTAAAACCGCGCATCAACTGCTTTGTGGGAAGGCCTAAATAACGACCGATAATTTCCGGCAAACTCTCGCCATCATGCCGAATGGAAAGCATTCCGGACAAATAATCGTGTACCGCCCCGGCAAAAATGGTACCTAAAACAATCCACAAATAAGACGCCGTACCAAACTTCGCTCCCATTATAGCACCGAAAATAGGTCCTAAGCCGGCTATATTCAAAAATTGAATCATGAAAATCTTCCAAGTAGGAAGTGGAATAAAGTCAACACCATCCGCCATGGTCAGGGCAGGTGTCTTCCTTGTCTTGTCAGGACCGAACACACGTTCCACATAACTTCCATACAAAAAGTATCCGCCTACAAGAACCAATAATGCAATAATAAAGGTTATCATATTCTATTTTTTGTTTTGTTGGGGCAAAAGTAACGAATTAATTGATTACTTCGTATCTTTGCCCTAAAATTAAAGTAAATGCGAACATTCTTTATAACTTTATTACTAGTCATAGTGAGTTTATCACCCGTTTTCTCACAACCTAAATATGAAATCCGTGCCACCTGGCTCACTACGCTCGGAGGAATGGACTGGCCTCGTAACAAGGCAGTAAACGCATCAGGCATCCGGCGTCAGCAAAAAGAATTATGTGATATACTGGATCGCCTGAAAGCCGCCAATTTCAATACGGTATTGTTGCAAACCCGTCTGCGCGGAGATATGATTTATC
>ERZ791608.977-NODE-977-length-10871-cov-3.731971_pt1 | contig 10871 bp, 10 predicted proteins | sample MGYA00510276_ERZ791608 | MGnify/ENA primary metagenome ERZ791608 (study PRJEB30046, sample SAMN00791908) | human gut metagenome | study: EMG produced TPA metagenomics assembly of the A metagenome-wide association study of gut microbiota in type 2...
GAAACGAGCCGCAAGGCTTGAAAATAAGGCACTTTTGCCGCCGCGGACAAATGGCGGACATTTGTCCGACATTCGTCCACCAGAGATAGAGATAAAGAAAGAGATAGATATAGAGTTAGAAAAAGAGGGAGAGTTAAAGGGACAAGCCCCCGCCCGCAGCTACGGCAGATATGAGAATGTATTTCTGACCGATACGGAGCTTTCCGAACTGCAAGCGGAGCTGCCCGAAAAATGGGCGTACTACATTGAGCGTCTTTCCGGCTATATCGCGTCCACGGGCAAGAAATATAAAAACCACGCCGCCACTATCCGCAGATGGGCGGCAGACGATACCGCAAAGGCTGCCCCGAAACAGGGCATACCCGAATACACCTGCAAGGAGGGCGAGAGCTTATGAGTAATCTGTTTACAGAACGAGTTTTGAATATGGCGGCTGTTATCCCACAGCCGGAGGACTACACGGGCGAGGACGGACTGCTTTACTGCGGCAAGTGTCACACTCCGAAAGAAGCCTACTTCCCGGAAAAGCAAGCCGCCCTGTTTGGGCGTGACCGCCACCCGGCAGAATGTGACTGCCAGAAAGCCCAGCGTTTGGAGCGTGAAGCCGCCGAACAGCGCAGAAAGCACCTTGACACCGTGGAGGACTTGAAACGCCGGGGATTTACCAATCCTACCATGCAGGAATGGACTTTCGCCAACGACAACGGGAAATACCTCATTATTTATAATATTTTTCAAATTTCTGTCCTGCGCGATCTGCATTTTTACGGACTGCTGAAAACCATCGGGACGACAGATCGACAGATCCGTTCTATCCTAAGTAGGCAGGCTTGGATACTTTCTTTGATCGGTATTTCGATTGGATTGGGAGGGGGGTTCTTTATCGGTAAAGCACTCTTACCCCTGCTGATTGAGCAAACGAGTTTTTCCGCAGCTTATGCAACTGTATCCCCTAACCCACTTATCTTTGTAGCCGCGGCACTATTTGCATTGCTTACAGTAAAGATCAGTATCCGAAAACCTGTGAAAATGGCAGCGAAAGTTTCTCCTGTTGAGGCGCTCAGATATACAGATTCCGATACCATTAAGAATGGTAAGAAAAAGAAAAGCATTCATTCTGGCAATTTGCAGAAAAGAATGGCGTGGGAAAATCTGGGGCGAAATAAAAAGCGGACAATTCTGGTAATCCTCAGCCTTTCTTTGAGTATCGTTCTTACCAATACCGTTTTTAATTTTTCTAATAGCGTTGACCCGGAAAATGCAATTCAAAATATGCTTAATTTTGATTTTTGCATTGGTCAAAGCAGTCTGTTGGATTATTATCAGGTAGATGAAGCAAGCGCATTGAGTCAGAGCTTTATGCAAGCAGTTAAGCAGCAGGATGGATTTGACTATGGTGGTTGCGAATATGGATGCAAGGCGAGCTATACAAGTGAAACAACGAAGCAGGCATATAATCAACAGGAGGATGGTTCTTTTTCTACATACCTTTACGGCCTTGATTCGGTTCTGCTTTCGCGGGTGCAAGTGGTAGATGGGGAACTGGACATGGAAAAAATTGCATCGGGCAATTATGTTTTAGAGGGTGCCTATGTTAGTACTAGAGGTGAGCTGGATGAAAGCAGTCTCAATCATTCCGTTGGAGATCAAGTCCAAGTATCCTGCAATGGAATCGTGCGAGATTTCACAGTACTGGCTCATGTTGTAGCAAATGAAGCAAACACCTATGATTGGGTAGGTTCTTGCTTCTATCTTCCAAGCGAAATTTATGAAGATTTTACCGGCAACCATTATGTCATGAGTTACAGTTTTGATGTTTTACAAGGCAAAGCCCCCGAAATTGATGCTTTTTTGAATGAGTACACAAGCAGTGTGGAACCCACTATGACTTACAAATCCAAGAGTACAATCATGGCTGGTGTAACGGATATTCAAAATATAGTCGTGTCTATCGGTGGTACAATGGCATTTATTATTGGTCTTATAGGTGTGCTTAACTTTGCTAACACAATGTTGACCAGCATTTTCACTCGGCGCAGAGAATTTGCTACGCTCCAAAGCGTAGGGATGACGGGAAGGCAATTGCTGAAGATGCTTCGCCGGGAAGGCTGCGCCTATGTACTTTTGGCAACCGCTGTTGCCGTCCCGCTATCCTTGGTTGGGGCTTTTCAAATTATTCGGCCAATCTGTAAGCAGATTTGGTTTCTGAATTTCAAACTGGAATTCTGGCCTATGCTGTTAATGCCTATACTGCTCCTTTTGTTCGGTTTGGCAATTCCATATATTGCATACCGATTGATAAGTCGTCAAAGTATCACAGAGCGGTTAAAGGCAGGTGAATAATCCAATGCGGCAGAAAGCCAGAAAAAACCGCCGCCATGGGAAACGGATAGTTCTTACCCTACTTGTCCTTATCCTCACGATTAGCGCAGTCCTAGCTGTGGCAAATCAGACTGTTTTACAGGATTTTTTACACTTTAATGCAAGCGTTGCCAGCATGGAGCATGGCTGGAACCTGATCCTTGTTAATGGGGAGTATAAGATACCGAAAGACTGGAAGGTAGAGCTTACGGAGCTATCAAACGGTCAGAGCGTGGATTCACGCATTTATCCGGATTTACAGCAGATGTTTGACGATATGCGTACCCAAGGAGTATATCCAGTCGTTGCCTCTGGTTATCGTACCGCAAAAAAGCAGCAAGAATTGATGGACGAGAAAGTGAACAGCTTTCTCGCACAGGGCTATTCAAAATCAGAGGCAAAATCAGAAGCAAAGAAATGGGTTGCCGGGGTCGGTTATAGTGAACATCAAACGGGTTTGGCTGTTGACATCAATGCAGACGGTGTGAATTCTTCTGGACAGCAGGTATATGCGTGGTTGGCTGATAACGCATGGAAATATGGTTTTATTTTGCGATACCCGGAGGATAAAACAGAAATTACCAAGACGGATTATGAACCGTGGCATTACCGATATGTTGGGAAAGAAGCGGCCAAGGAAATTTATGAAAGTGGCCTTTGCCTGGAAGAATATATCGGTATGATGAACTGAGTAACGATGGCGGGGAAAGCGTGATACGCCCCGCTATCATTTTTGAAAAATAGATTGAAATGTCCGAGCTTTGTAACAATTCAGCCTGATTTTCTGTCGAACGCAAAGTTACCTCGGACATTTGTGTAACATTTGAATTGTATTATAATTCTCAGAAAGACGAATAGTTTGTTATTAAACTGCCGGGCGACGGCAAAAGAAAAAAGCCGCCGTACAGCAGTCCTATCAACACGCCTATATGAAACGGCGGCTTTGAACTTCAGAGCCGCCGTTTCTTTGCGTTTGCACAAACCAATGACGACTTGCAGGGACACGGTAGCCGATTGGAGGTTAATTTACCGTGTCCTTCTTTTTATTTCGCAGTATCCATGATCTACACCAGTTAAAAAAAGCGTAGCTCCTCCGTCGGAGTCGTCCGGCTTTGGATATGAACTATACCATGTAAGCAATCATCTTTATAAAACATTTCTGCGCCCAGCAGGTCCGTTGCGACTTGCTGGTCGCTTTTTGCTGTTTTCCAAGAATAAGCCCACCTCGAAAAAATTTTTTAAGAAATTTTCAAAAAGGAGGCTTTTAGCGGGTAGCGAGCGGCATTACCAGTGTCATGTTGGCGGAAAGGGACAGAACCACCACATCCCCCACAGAAAGGGGGTGAGAAGATGGAAGCTATCCCCCGCGACTATGGCGAACAGTGTCGGTTTGATGCTTTCTGCAAAACCGTCCTGCGAAATGAGGCCCGAAACTACCACCGGGATATGAAACGCCAGCGCGACCGTGAAACGTCGTTCAGCGTTCTCCCGCAGGCAGAATTGGACAAGCTCTACACCGTAGATCATTACCCCAGCGACGATTTTGTGTTTTCGTCGCATGGTTATGATTTACATATCGACAACGAGCTTGTAGCCGCCGCATTTGCCGAGCTGCCCCAGCAGGCGCAGAGCATTTTGATTTTGCACTGTGTTCTGGAAATGGCAGACGGCGAGATCGGCACACTCATGGAAATGTCCAGAAGTGCCGTCCAGCGGCACAGGACAAAAACGCTGAAAGAGCTGCGAACAAAATTGATGGCGTTGATGCCGGAGGGAGGTTAGACGCGGATGAAAAATCCCAACTACAGAGGCATTGAACTTTTGCCCCTTTCGGTGATCGAGTCCGCCCGCGCCGGTGATGCCGAGGCCGTGGAACGAGTATTGCGGTACTACGAGGGTTACATCAACAAGTTATGTACCCGGACGCTTTACGACGAATACGGCCAGCCTCATGTGTGTGTGGACGAGTACATGAAGCGCCGTCTGGAAATCAAGCTCATTTCTTCCATCGTCACGATACCGTGACGAACCGGCCCCCGGAGGCTGAAACAGCTTAACCCTTTCCCTGTTTCTTCCCTCTGCTGCGGGCCGCTGGCAGCACCTTGAAAAAGAAAGCACGTTGGGAGGCCAACGGAGCAGTATAGGGCAACGGACACATTCTGTATGTTCCGCGTCGGTGGATGCGCCATGACCTCATGTTCCATGAGTGAGCGAGAACCATCTACACCGAGAGTTGGCAGCTCATAAGCAGCGGCACATACGCTAACGATACTCCCGCGTTGAACGCCCACACAGCATTGCGCGGCGCACCCACAAGCATGGGCCGAGGTGAAATTCCTGTGGAGCTGATGCCACCAGCCGTCCGTTTCTTGCCCATTTATTCATCTTTCATGGCGGCATGGAATGATAGTCTATGCTGCCGCTTGAAGAAAGGGAGGTGAATCATGGCAGGCGAAATTGAAGTTCAGGTAAAAGATAAATTTTGCCTTACCATTGATGAAGCATCGGAATATTTCAATATTGGTGAGAAGAAAATGCGAAAGCTGGTAGCCGAGAATATGGATTCTGGCTTTGTAATTCAGAATGGAGTAAAGGTTTTGATTAAGCGGAAACGCTTTGAAGCCTTTCTGGATGATTTGTCGGCCATCTGATCTTTCGCTGATGATAAAAGCATTTGCTATACGCGCTTGAAGATCATATATTCTGCCTTTTGGCTCCGAGTTTTGCTTCATTTAGCAATAGAAAAAGGGCCTCCGCTATGATATACTGTTAGTATATCGCGCGGAGGCTCTTTTCACAGAAAGGAGCATGAACGGTGAGCGAGAAAAGACGAGATAACAGAAATCGTATTCTTCGCAACGGAGAGAGCCAACGCAAAGATGGACGATATGCGTTCAAATATATCGACGCAACAGGAAAGCCCCAGTTTGTTTATAGCTGGAAATTGGAGAAAACGGATAAGCTGCCAACGGGCAAGCGGGACGATCTTTCTCTGCGGGAGAAAGAAAAACTGATTCAGAAAGATATTGACGATCAGATTGTACCTCGCGGTGGTGAAATGACTGTGGAGGAACTGGTAAGAAAATATCTCATGCAGAAAACAGGCGTCCGGCATAATACCGAGGCCAATTACAACTTTGTCCTCAATATCATTAAGAAAGAAGAATTCGGCAAGCGCCGGATTGACAAAGTAAAGCAGTCTGACGCGAAATGCTGGCTGATAAAGTTGCAGCAGGATGGCAGGGGTTACAGCTCCATCCATTCTATCAGGGGTGTTGTCCGACCTGCCTTTCAGATGGCCGTTGATGATGATTTGATACGCAAGAATCCATTTGAATTTCAGCTTGCCACCGTCGTAGTCAACGACAGCGTGACAAGGGAAGCGATTACCAGAAAGCAAGAAAGAGCGTTTCTTGAATTTGTGGCGAGTGACAAGCATTTTTGCAAATACTATGATGGTATCTATATTCTGTTTAAGACCGGGCTTCGGATTTCAGAGTTTGTGGGTTTGACGCTGGCGGATGTGGATATGAAAAATCGAAAGATTAACATTAACCATCAGTTGCAGCGGAAGCGGAATATGGAGTATATCATCGAGGACACCAAGACAAGCAGCGGTACACGGGTTATCCCTATGACGGATGATGTGTATGAGTGCTTCAAGCGCATCATTGCCAACAGGAAAAAACCAAAAGTGGAACCGATGATTTGCGGCAAAAGCGGTTTTCTCTATCTGGATAAAAACGATATGCCGATGGTGGCCCTGCATTGGGAAAAGTATTTCCAGCATATTTGCGAGAAGTACAACAGCATCTATAAAGTGCAGATGCCGAAGATCACGCCGCACGTTTGCAGACATACGTTCTGCTCGAACATGGCAAAAAGCGGAATGAACCCCAAGACGCTTCAATACATCATGGGTCATTCTGACATTGGCGTGACGCTCAATACTTATACGCACATCGGATTTGAGGATGCGCAGGAGGAATTGCAGCGAGTAGCCAATGCTGATTAGTTACTACTTTTCGTGGTAGAGGGAGTTCAGCGGGTATGCGATACGGCAAAATATGAAAGCGGCAGAAAATTCCCGGTACAATCCGTACTCTTGTTGCAGGGCAAGGATTTACGGCAAAGCTCTGCCATAGAATTTCGCCATATATCGCAAAAAAGGGCCAGTAGTAAAACACGATTTTAGGCTCAATTTACTACTTGTTGTACTACTTTTGCTGGCAAAGATGTGCGAATTTATGCTACGATATGCCAAGTGAACGAGCATCGGACCATTTGAGAAAATGCCTGAAAATCAAGGAAAATCAGTAAATTCAAGAGGTTTAGATAGATGATAAAAATACTTTTCGTGTGCCACGGCAACATCTGCCGCAGCACTATGGCAGAAAGCGTTATGACATATTTAGTTAAACAGGCAGGAGTTGAAGATCAATTTTACATCAACTCAGCGGCAACAAGCCGTGAAGAAATAGGCAATCCGCCACATAGCGGAACTGTGGCGAAGCTTAAAGCGGAGGGAATACCTGTAATTCCTCATAGAGCAGTGCAGATGACACTTAATGATTATGAGGAGTATGATTACCTGATTGGCATGGATACAGAGAATATCCGCAATATGCAGAGACTATCTGGTGGAGATCCTGACGAAAAGGTATACAAGCTTATGACATTTGCAGGTTCAGGTTCGGATGTGGCAGACCCTTGGTATACAGGAGATTTTGAGGCGACATATAAAGATGTAAGAAAAGGATGTGAAGGATTGCTAAAAGTTCTTATGAATCTTTAATTAAATAGTATATTTTCCCCACCCCTGCATAAACTGTACAAACAGATATGCAGGGGTTTTTATTTGAAAACTTATATTGAAGAAAGGGTTATAGATATAGCTGATTATATAATCGACAATAATGCAACAGTGCGCAAGGCGGCTAAGCAGTTTGGGGTGAGCAAAAGCACAGCACATAAAGATGTTACGACAAGACTTTTGGAGATAGACCCACAGCTTGCAGCGAAGGTCAGGAAAATACTGGATATTAATAAGCAGGAACGCCACATAAGGGGTGGACTTGCAACCAAAGAAAAATATTCACATATGACAAGATAAAATAATTTTTATATTTTACATTTTATATTTTGGACTTTATATTGTATATTTTGCACTTTGTATTTTACAATCTGCACTTTGTACGTTATACATAAAAAGAAAATTGAATAAATCAGACATAACGACCAATAATATAACTGGAATTATAAATGTGACAGACACACATTTTATTAGTAAATATTAGTTGTTGTATTAATGGAGGTTGTAGAATGAATTATGATTCGTCTGACTTTGCAGGTGGTGTACCGATGAATGAGCCGGATGCAGTAAGGTGCTGTGCACCAGCGGCAAGTGCTTATAGTGATGGAATTTCGGCAGGATATCTTGATAATCCGTGTATCCCAGCAGGAAGCCATAACAGGTCACATAAGGTTATGGAACATAGAAAGCTTGAGATAAGAAAGGTTATAGGCAGGGAAATTCTTGACTCAAGGGGCAATCCGACAGTTGAGGCACAGGTTATGCTAAAAGACGGAACGGTTGGAGTGGGGAAGTCACCAAGCGGTGCGTCAACAGGTGCGTTTGAGGCGGTAGAACTCAGGGATATGAATCTTAAACGATATGGTGGCAAAGGTACGCTTAAAGCAGTTAATCACATAAATGTTGAGCTTAATAACAGCGTTCTTGCGATGGATTCGTCAGAAACATATTCAGTTGATAAAGCGATGATTGACGAAGACAAAACACACGATAAAACACGGCTTGGAGCCAATTCGATACTGGCAGTTTCAATTGCAGCAGCAAGAGCTGCAGCACAGTCGCTGCATCTGCCGCTGTATCGTTTCCTTGGAGGAGTGGCTGGTACTACATTGCCGGTTCCACTTATGAATATAATTAATGGTGGAAGACATGCCGTTGGAAGTGATTTTCAGGAGTATATGATAGTTCCAGCGGGAGCACCTTGTTTCAGGGAAGCTTTAAGAATGGGAACAGAAGTGTTTCATTCATTAAGGGACATACTTTCACAGAGGGGATATGCTACAACTGTTGGTGACGAGGGAGGATTTGCACCTGCCATAACAAAGGCAGATGAAGTGTTTGCTGTGTTGCAGGAAGCAGTTATGGCGGCAGGGTATGAACCGGGTAAGAATGTGTATTTTGCTATGGATGCGGCGGCATCAGAACTTTATAATACAGAGAGCGGATTATATGAATTTGCAAGAGAATACGCGGCTCTTGGAAACTCAGCCGAGGGCGGAATAAAAAGAAGTACAGAAGAATTAATTAATTATTATGAAATGCTGGTTAATAAATTTCCAATTATTTCAATCGAAGATCCTCTTAATGAGGAAGATTGGAGTGGCTGGAAAAGCATTACAGAAAGACTTGGGGGAAAAGTACAGCTTGTGGGAGATGATTTATTCGTAACTAATACAGTAAGATTAAAGAAAGGAATTGAGATGGGTTGTGCGAATTCAATTCTTATAAAGCCTAACCAGATTGGAACATTATCAGAGACTTTAGAAGCAGTAAAAATGGCACATAGATACGGTTACACAGCAATTGCCAGCCATCGCTCAGGTGAAACAGATGATACAACAATAGCAGATCTGGCAGTTGCTCTTAATATGGGTCAGATAAAGACAGGTGCACCATCAAGAGCCGAGCGTATCGCCAAATACAACCGCCTCCTACAAATAGAAGACGAACTAGGCGAGTCCGCCACATACGCTGGCATAGAAGCTTTTGGAAAATAGTCAAACAAGACATAAAGAAATTAAATAAAAAACTGTATACAATATTAGAATATTGTATACAGAAAATCCTAAGTATGGTTATGATGCATACTGTAAAAAACGTCTGATATATTCAATTAACAGAAAGTAAATAAAGAATAAAAACAGCAGCAAGAGCTACCATATTACAAGCTGGGTGCTTTTGCAGCCGTGGGCACTTAGCGGCTGGATTTCAACCGCTTATGTGTCCGTTATGGCTGCAAGCAATGCAAACGTGCCAAGCGGTAATATAGCAGTCCTTGCTGCGTATGTTGTCAATCCGCAAATTAGCAAAAAACTGTAATTGAGTTATTTCTCAATCTTTTAATCAGTTAAATCTGTAATTTGGCAATATCTTCATACTTAGATGAGATATTTTCCGAACGCTTTTATAACAGTGCCGTAATACTCAAATCCTTCTTTTTAGAAAGATCAATATATTCCCCATCAACCTGCACAACTGGCTTATGAAGTGCACTGTCATTAATAAGTATAACCTTTCCTACACGTCCGTCAGACAGACGTACATCAGTGTGAATGTAAGATGAAGCTACATTTTTAAGGAAAGGTATTGCAAATACAGGGTCAAACTTGGTAAATGCGTCTTCATACATAAGGCGTACTACCTCAAATGGACATATAGGAGCTCTGTATATACGGCTTGAAGTCATTGCATCATATACATCAGCTATTGCAATAATCTTGGCTGTTTCAGGTATTTTATCGCCCTTGAGTCCGAAAGGATAACCAGTTCCGTCACATTTTTCGTGATGGAGAAGAATAGCTTCCTTAACAGACATAGGCATAAACTTGTTCTTAACCTGCTCGTAACCTAAGTTGACGTGCTTTTTCATGATTTCGTATTCGTTATCAGTAAGATTTCCGGGCTTGTTAAGAATCTTCTCAGGTATAAGGAGCTTACCAATATCATGCATAAGTCCAGCGAGTGTAAGCACCTTAATCTTCTCATGATTGTAGCCCATCCATTTGCCAATGACAGAAGCAATTAAAGCGACATTCATAGAGTGGACATATGTAAGGTCATCAACGTCACGCATAGCGTGAAGCATATCAAATAACTGTAATGAGTTGTTAGACTCAGCAACGATGTCAATAGTATTTTTGACTAAAGATTTTGTGTTAACTTCATCATCAGATGAGATTAACTTCTTTAAATCATCTTTGAAAGTGTCAATATGTTCATTGTAATGTTCTTCAAATGTCTTGAATTCTTCTGAGTTACGGACAGTTTCGTAGTATTTGGTATTCTCATCATCAGCGGCTTTGGCAGCTTCTTTAGCTTCGTCTACAGCAGAAATTCTACTTATAGTACGGTTATCTGTGGCAGAATCAGTCTTAGTCTTATCATATACAGATATTTCAAGAATGTGATGTCCTGAAATTCTTGAAATGAGGTCAAGATTAAGGATAGTTCCTTTTGTTAAAAGGACAGAACCGTCATTAAGTATTACGTCACGGGAAAGTTCCATTCCTTCTTCCGCATCAAATATAAATATTGTAAGTTCATTCATTAGTTAAATCCTCTTATACGGCTTGAATATTAGTAATCATATTACGATTAAATGATAAAAATATTATAAATTTAATATATAAAAAAGTCAATTAGACTTGACGTATTAGCATCAATTGTGTAGTATCTATATGCGGTTAATTAAATAATG
>ERZ791608.983-NODE-983-length-10814-cov-4.890046_pt1 | contig 10814 bp, 6 predicted proteins | sample MGYA00510276_ERZ791608 | MGnify/ENA primary metagenome ERZ791608 (study PRJEB30046, sample SAMN00791908) | human gut metagenome | study: EMG produced TPA metagenomics assembly of the A metagenome-wide association study of gut microbiota in type 2...
AATTGAAGTCGGCCGAGAAGTCGAAGTTCTTCCATTGTACGCGTGTGCCGAAACCACCATAGGCTTTAGGATCGGCCGAACCAAGGTAACGTTTGGCACATTCGTTCCAGTTGGTTGTGGTTTCGTCGCCTGTAGCATTTTTATACCATAATGGTGCACCCGTATCCGGGTCTACACCTGCATACTCTACCATATAGAACTGTCTTAACGGGTAACCTTCCTGTTTGATGGTATAAGTATCTTCGATTGGTTTTCCACCAGAAAGCTCAGTGATTCTGTTTTGGTTAAGAGTAACATTGGCGTATGCAGTCCATGTCCAACCTTTGGTTTGCAGGATGGTGCCGTTCAGACCAATTTCTACACCTCGGTTTCTCATCGAACCGATGTTCTGATATACTTCGCTCAAGCCGGTAACCTGAGAAACAGGCAGCTCAAACAGCATGTTGGAAGTAGCCTCGTTGTAGAAATCTACAGTCAGGTTCCATTTTCTGACAAGTGTAATATCCAGTCCGATATTCAGCTTCTTGCTGGTTTCCCATCCCAGGTCAGGAAGATTCAGTGATTCAGGAACGATACCCGGCGTGCTGTCATAGTTGTATCCGGCGCTATAGAAACCACGCGCTGCATACCAGTCAATATCCTGATTACCTACCGTTCCGTAGCTTGCACGCAGTGACAGGTTGGTCAAAACTTCATTGTCTTTCAGAAATTCCTCTTCAGAAATACGCCATTTGCCGCCTAAAGACCAGAAGTTACCCCAGCGGTTGTTTTGTCCGAATACAGACGAACCGTCACGACGGAAGCTTACCTGTCCGTAATATTTGCCCTGATAGTCGTAGCTTGCATTCAGAAAGAAAGAAGCCAGACGTGCCTGTCGGGTAACATACGACGGATTGCCGTAAGAAGAACCGGCCATATTCAGTTCCCGATACCCTCTCAGCGGGAAATTAATTCCAGCATATTTTTCATTCCAGTAATTCTTCCACTGTGCTTCCTGTCCGAGCATAATGTTCAAATTATGTTTTTCATTGAAAGTATGCATCCAGTTCAATGTATTGGTCCATGTGATGGTGGTGGTATTCGAATTATACTGTGTACCACGTCCGTTGTCGCTGGCTCCCTGATTATTGTACCAGCTCCAGAAATCGTACTGGCGTGTGCCGTACGAGTTGAGGCCTAATGAAGTCTTCAGCACAATACCTTTTCCAAAGTTAATGGCAAAGTACGGGTTCAAGTTGATGGTGGTTGTTTTGGTATTATAGATATCTCCTTCATCCTCGTCGTATACGGCAAGCGGGTTGTACATGATGCCGGTATTATAAGTGCCGTCTTCGTTGTAGAACGGATCAAGAGGAGTGGCTTTTAATGTACCACCAACAAACGGGTTCGAGTAAGAACCTCCGGTTGACTGCGAGAAGGCATCCATGTCGGCCAGCGCGAACGAGGTGTTGAATCCGAAGTTGAACCATTTGTATGATGTTTCCAGATTGAGGCGGGCAGAGTATCGTTTCATACCACTGTTGATGGCTATGCCTTCCTGATTCAGGTAACCTACGCTGGCGTAGTAGCGTGTCTTGCCGTTTCCACCGTTGAAACTGAGGTTGTAGTCCTGATAATATCCGGTACGTGTGATGGCATCAATCCAGTCGTAGTTCTGGATGCCGTCCCAGTTGTAATCCGATTTGATTTTTGCCATTGCCGATTCGTAAGTGTATTTCTCCGGGTTGCTGTTTACCAGTCCTTGAGCGAACAAATCGGCGGTCTGCTGTGCGTTGCAGAAAGAGAAGTTGTTTGGAGCAATGGTTGTGAATCCCTGCTTGATATCCAGGTCGATGTGCATGGCACCTTCCTGTCCCTTTTTGGTCGTGATGACGATAACGCCGTTGGCTGCACGCGAACCGTAGATGGCCGTAGCGTTGGCATCTTTCAATACTGTAATGCTTTCGATATCAGCTGTATTGATGTTGGCCAGCGGGTTGAATGCACGATTGTAGCTCTCTGTTTCTGCATCCGTATCCGAATTCATCGGCATGCCGTCGATGATATAAAGAGGCTGTGTACCCGAGTTCACGGAACTTTCACCTCGGATGTAGACATTAGCCTGAGCACCCGGCATGCTTGTTGAGTTGTTCATCTGTACACCCGGCATACTTCCTTCCAGCGCTTTCATGAAATTGGCATCCGTATGCGATTCGAGGGTAGTAGGACTTGCCACGTTGGCGGCTCCTGTGAATGTGCTTTTCTTGGTCACTCCGTAACCTGTCACCACAACTTCATCCAGCACCTTGGTGTCCGGTTGAAGCGTAACGTTTAGTTCTGGCTTGATGTCAAGTTCGCGGCTTTGCATACCGATAAATGATATAATTACCTTCTTGGCATTTTCCGGAATGTTGCTAAGCGTAAATTTACCATCGATGTCGGTAACTGTTCCTGTGTTGGTTCCTTTGATAAGAACGGAAGCTCCCACGATAGGGAGATTGTCTTCTTCAGAGATGACCACTCCTGTCATCTTTGATACTTGTGCCATCGCTATGCTGATGCAGGCAAAGAAACAAGTGCAGATTAAAAGCAATTTTTTTTTCATAAGATCTCTCGTTTTAGGTTAAGTCTAAAAACTAAGAACAGCAAACAGGTAAGAATTGTTTGCTGTTTTTATGAAAAAATATAAAAAAAAGTTCTTTATATGCTTCCTTTTGTCTGCAATGAGGCTTTTATTGCATCTTTTCGGCTAAATATTGTCCTGTATATGACGCTCCGCAACGAGCTACTTCTTCCGGAGTACCACAAACCACGAGGTTGCCTCCCATATCTCCTCCTTCCGGACCGAGATCGATTACATAGTCAGCACATTTTATGACATCCATGTTGTGTTCGATGATGACAACAGTATGTCCGCGTGCAATCAATGAATCGAAAGCTTTCAGTAATTTCTTGATATCGTGGAAATGGAGGCCGGTAGTTGGTTCGTCAAATACAAAAATAGTGGGTTGCGATTTTTCTATACTCAGAAAATAAGCCAGTTTTACGCGCTGGTTTTCTCCTCCCGAAAGTGTAGAGGAAGATTGTCCCAGTTTGATGTATCCTAATCCGACTTCCTGCAAAGGCAAAAGCTTTTTCACAATTTTTTTCTGTCCGTGTTCATCGAAAAATTCAATGGCCTGGTTGACTGTCATTTCAAGTATGTCGTAGATATTCTGCCCTTCATAGCGTACTTCCAATGTATCGCTCTTGAAACGTTTGCCGTGACACGACTCACATTCTAGCACCAGATCGGCCATGAACTGCATTTCTACCGTGACGGTTCCTTCTCCCTTACATTCTTCACATCGCCCTCCTTCGGTATTGAAAGAAAAGTATCCTGCCGAATAGCCCATTTGTTTAGATAAGGGTTGGTCAGCAAACAGTTTTCTTATTTCATCGTATGCTTTGATGTAAGTGACAGGATTGCTGCGCGACGATTTACCTATCGGATTCTGATCGACGAACTCTATGTCTTTTACCATCTGGATATCACCTTCCAGGGATACAAATTCACCCGGACGGTCACTACTTTCGCTGTATTCCCGTTTTAAGGCCTTGTAGAAAATATCACGTACCAAAGTACTTTTTCCCGAGCCGCTCACTCCGGTTACAACTGTCATTACGTTGAGCGGAAAACGTACATCAATACCTTTCAGGTTGTTTTCTCTTGCACCTTTTATTTCTATGTAGTTATTCCACGACCGGTGGGTCTGCGGACGTTCGATGGTTTCTTCTCCAAGCAGATATTTTACCGTATAACTGTTACTTCCGGGTTTCAGGTCTTTCATATCTCCCTGATAGACGATTTCTCCTCCCAGTCGACCAGCCTTAGGACCTATGTCAATAATATAATCGGCAGCACGGATGATTTCTTCATCATGTTCTACTACAACAACCGTATTGCCCAGCTGTTGCAATTGGCGAAGTACCTTGATAAGCTTGTCCGTATCACGGCTGTGCAGACCAATGCTCGGTTCATCCAATATGTAAAGAGAGCCTACCAGACTGCTTCCTAACGATGTGGCAAGATTGATACGCTGACTTTCACCACCCGAAAGCGAGTTGCTGAGTCGGTTTAAAGTCAGATATCCCAGTCCTACGTCGAGCAGGAAAGTAAGTCGGTTGTTTATTTCGTTCAGCAGACGCTGAGCTATCAGTTGGTCATGTTCGTCCAATTGAAGCGTACGGAAGAATTCCTTCAACTGGTAGACTGGCATTTCCACCAGTTCTGCTATGGTACGTCCTCCTACCTTCACGTAGAGAGCTTCTTTCTTCAAGCGGCTTCCGTGACATTCGGGGCAAGTAGTCTTACCCCGGTAACGTGCCAGCATTACACGATATTGTATTTTGTATTGATTCTCTTCCAGCATTTTGAAGAATGAATCAATACATACCTTATCGCGTGGTCCGTGCCAGAGATAATCTTTCTGTTCCTGGGTCAGATTATAATAAGGTTCAAAAATAGGGAAATCATGAGCCGGAGCTTCGCGCAAGAATTCGGTGAGCCATTCACTCATCTTTTCGCCTCGCCAGCACATGACGGCACCGTCGTATACACTCAGGGCACGGTTGGGAACTACAAGATGTTCATCGATACCGATAATCTTTCCGAATCCTTCGCAGGTAGGACATGCACCGATAGGAGAGTTGAATGAAAACATTTGGTCGCTGGGCTCTTCGAACTTCATTCCGTCAGCTTCAAATTTGGTACTGAATGAATGCAGTTTGGTTGTGCCGTCGGGCAGATAAAACCGTAACATACAAGCCCCGTCTCCTTCGTACATAGCCGTTTCGGCAGAGTCGGTCAGGCGGCTGACAGCATCTTTGGTGTCATCACAACTCATGCGGTCGACCAGCAGATATACAGTATCGTCAGGGTTGTACTGATATTCTTCCATACGTGTCATTTCACCGTTTACTTCCAGACGGGTAAAACCTTGTTTCATGTCCATGTCTATCTGTTCGGCTTCATTGCGTCCCTCGCGAGGGATAATAGGTGTCAGTACCGTGTAGCGTGTACCTTTGGGGTATGAAAGCATACAGTTTACAATATCTTCCGGACTGTCTTTCTTTACAAGTTGTCCGCTTACGGGAGAATAAGTCTTGCCGATACGTGCAAAAAGCAGGCGGAGATATTCATATATTTCCGTCGATGTCCCTACAGTGGAACGCGGATTCCGGCTGATTACTTTCTGTTCGATAGCAATTGCAGGCGGAATACCTTTGATAAAGTCACATTCAGGTTTGCTCATTCGTCCCAAGAACTGGCGTGCATACGATGAAAGACTCTCCACATAGCGGCGTTGTCCTTCGGCATACAAGGTATCGAAAGCCAGTGAGGATTTTCCCGATCCCGATAATCCGGTGATAACAACTAACTTATTACGAGGTATATCGACATCGATATTCTTCAGGTTATTCACCTTTGCGCCTTTTATAGATATGTATTTGCTGTCAGACATGCTTAGAATCGTTTAGTTTCAATAGGCAAAGATAGTGATATATTTTAAAGAAGTTTTCATTCTTTACCGGCAAAATTAGCTGGATATATATCTCTTTAACAGTATTATCGTAGCAAAACGCAGTCTTTTCTGCATGCTTTTCTATATCGATATTCTTTTGTAACGATTAAGCAAAAAGAAAGTTCGTGATTATTTTTTTCGTTATCTTTGCCCTCTCGATAATAATGAATAAAAAATATGAAATCAAAAGTTTTATTGGTTTGCCTGGCAATGCTTTTACTGATTGCCGGAAGCGTTGAGGCGCAAACTTATCCGAAGCGTGAATTTCGCGGTGCATGGATACAATGTGTGAATGGGCAGTTTCAAGGTATGCCGACAGAGCAGATGAAAGCTACCCTGATCAGACAGTTAGACAATCTGAAAGGTGCTGGCATCAATGCCATAATATTTCAGGTTCGTGCCGAGTGTGATGCTCTTTATGCATCGACTTATGAACCGTGGAGCCGGTTTCTCACAGGATTACAAGGTAAAGCACCTCAGCCGGGATGGGATCCTCTCCAGTTTATGGTAGAAGAATGTCATAAACGCGGAATGGAACTTCATGCGTGGATCAATCCTTATCGGGCTCAGACAAAGGGAACTACAGCCTTGTCGCCCATGCACCCTTATAATAAATATCCAAGACTTTTTGTACGCTACGGCGGACAGTTGTATTTCGATCCGGGCTATCCTGAATCGAGAGCCTATATCTGTAAAATAGTACGCGATATAGTTTCTCGTTATGACATAGATGCCATTCACATGGATGACTATTTCTATCCTTATCCGATTCCAGGAGAGGAGTTCCCCGATAACGTCAGTTTTGCTGCTTACGGACGTGGATTTACCAGCAAGGCCGACTGGAGAAGAGATAATGTAAACGTATTGATAAAGGAGATACACGAAACCGTACGCAGTTGTAAGCCTTGGGTTAAATTTGGAGTTTCACCTTTTGGTATATACCGCAATAAGCGGTCTAATCCGAATGGTAGTGATACGAACGGACTTCAGAACTATGATGATTTGTATGCCGATGTCTTGCTTTGGGTAAACAATGGTTGGGTGGACTATAACATTCCTCAAATTTATTGGGAAATCGGACATCCGGCTGCTGATTATGAAAAGCTGGTTCGCTGGTGGGCACGTAATTCTGCTGCACGTCCTTTGTTCATCGGACAGGATGTGATACGAACGGTGTCGAAAGCCGACCCAAAGAATCCTGCACAAAACCAGATGCCGGCTAAGTATAAATTGCAGCGTATGTTTCCTACGATACAAGGTAGTTGTCAGTGGTACGCTGCAGCTGTTGTAGAAAACAGAGGGAACTATCGTAACATGCTGGTAAATGTCTATCACAAATATCCCGCATTACTTCCTACATCTCCCTTTATCGATGATAAAGCTCCCGGCAAGGTGAAGAAACTGAAGCCTGTGTGGACAGCCGATGGTTATATTCTTTTCTGGACGGCTCCAAAAGCGAAGGACGAAATGGATAAGGCTGTGCAATATGTGGTATATCGGTTTGCAAATAAGGAGAAGGTAAATTTGAATGATCCTTCTCATATAGTGGCAGTCACTAATGATACTTTTTATAAACTTCCATATGAAGATGGAAAAACGAAATACAGTTATGTGGTAACAGCGCTCGACCGTTTGCATAACGAATCGAAATCCGTCAAGAAAAAAGTTAAATTATAAAATATCTTTGTTTCTGAATCCCGTTCATCTTTTGGACGGGATTTTTTTGTTATAGGTAGAGCCATTTTTTATTAATTCTTTCTGCTTGAGTTTGTTATTCTGTAAGATTTGTTTAACTTTGCTAAAGAACACAAAACAAACAGGAGTGTGCCTTGGTAAAGAAGGCAGTCCCTACACTTCGAAAAACAAATCCCAAGATTCTTTGGGGGACAAGAACCTTAAAAAACAATAAGCGCTATGAAGAAGTTATTATTAACCGTTGTATTGGGATTATGTACACTGGCAGGCTTTTCTCAGGCAAGATTTGACGTGCATGCCGGTATGTCTATGGCAAACATCACCAATAGTGATGCAGACATGAAGATTGGCTATTCAGTAGGAGTAGGAATGGATTATGCTATTACAGATATGTGGGCTTTCCAGACCGGATTGAATTTTACGAGCAAGGGCTGTAAGGAATCGGAAGACGGAGCTACTGCGAAGTTTAATCCCGTTTATCTGGATATACCTTTGCTTGCAGCTGTGAAACTTCCTATCAGTGAAGGAAATACTTTCGTTATCAATGCCGGTCCGTATGTAGGCTTTGGCTTGGGGGGAAAAATAACGGTTGAACAAGGGGGAGCTGAAGTAGGAGCTAAGTTGTTTAAGAAAGTGGATGGAGCCGATGAGGCTGTGATGAACCGCTGTGCAGTAGGCTTGCAGTACGGAGTAGGCTTTGAGTTGGGATATAGATATTTATTGAATCTGACAGGCCAGTATGGATTTACCAATATGATAAAGGAAAGCTGGGCTCATGAAAGCAATAAGAATCTGGCTTTCTTGATTACTGTAGGTTATCGTTTCTGATAAAACCGGATATTAGTCTTACTTAAAATAAAGAATAAAGCCGTTTCAGTCGTATTTATCTTGAAGACTGAAACGGCTTTTTTGTACAATTGTGTAATATTTATAGCATTTGTTCGTTGAAAATGCTATAAATAATGATTTGACATATGCTGAATTTAAATCTGATTACTGCTGAAAGATTTTTATTTTTTGTACAAAAAATAAAAATCTTTGTACAAATTATAGAAAAACATCGAGAACTTTTATAAAAACTTCTCTATCGGTGTATATACATACCAGCAGAATACATTGTCATTTTCTTATTTGATGTGCTCACGAATCTTTGCCAGATAGGCACGCATTCTGGTCGCATCCTTCTTGTTGATGATGTCCAGCAGCTCGTTCAGCTCGGTACGGATACCTTCTACATGTGCCGGAGTACGCGGGTTGAACAGAATTTCCTGCAACAGAAAATCGTCTTCACTCATCACTCCCTTGGCGATAGCCATGTGGCGCTTGAAGGTAGTACCCGGAGCATCCTGATGTTTCATGACCGCTGCAAAGGCAAATGTGGAAACAAAGGGGATAGACAGAGAGTAAGCCACTGTTTCATCGTGCTCCTCGAACGTATATTCGAAAATATTCAGTCCCAGTCGTTGATACAGGTCCTTGAAGAAAATCTTGCCCAGATGGTCGCCTTCCTTGATAATGATAGCATTCTCCGTGCTCAGTTTGTCGAGGTTGGCAAATGTAGGACCAAACATGGGGTGAGTAGATACGTAACGGAAGCCACAGTTTTCATAAAACTCTTTCAGTCCGGTCTTGACAGAAGCTATATCGCTGATGATACAGTCTTTGGGAATAAGAGGAAGAACCTGATTGAAGGCATTCAGTGTATATTTGACGGTTGCCGCATTGATGACCAGTTCGGGTTTGAATGTTTCTATTTCGCTGGTATCGGTGAACCGAAGGCAGTTGTACATGAAGCGCAGACGCTTGGGGTCGACATCGTATACCGCAACTTCGTGGTCGAAGCTCAATACATCGGTAAAGAACGAGCCCATTTTTCCTGCTCCCAGAATTAATATTCTCATAGTTCGTTGAATTGTGATAAAGAAGAATCAGAAACTCGCTGCTGCCGTGGTAGGGGAGTACGTGGTTTCTGATTCCTTTCTTGTAGTAATTACTTGTTGATGATTTCCAGTTGCTGGCGTACACTTTCTTCGTGGATAGCCTCGAATACCTGTTTGATGAAGTCGGCATCCATTCCGCAGAGTGAGCCTTGTGCACCACGCTTGTCGAGAATTTCGTTGTAACGTCCGGTCTGGAGAACCGTCATGTTATGTTCTTTCTTGAAAGTACCGATCTCACGGCAGATACGCATACGTTTGGCAAGGATTTCCATGAGTTCGTTGTCGCAACTGTCTATCTGCTGGCGAAGCTCGTGCAGGCTTTCAGTCGACTGGTGTTCCTTACGGATAACCAGCAGGTTGAGGATGTAATCGAGTACATCGGGAGTGACCTGCTGTGCGGCATCACTCCATGCACAGTCCGGGTTGCAGTGAGATTCGACAATCAGTCCGTCCAGTCCCAAGTCCATAGCCTGCTGGCAAAGCGGTGCAATCAGTTCACGCTTACCGCCGATATGGCTCGGGTCGCACAAGATAGGCAGGTTGGGAATACGGCGGCGCAGTTCGATAGGAATATGCCACTGCGGCAGGTTACGGTAAATCTTCTTGTCGTACGAAGAGAATCCGCGGTGGATAGCTCCCAGACGTTTCAGTCCTGCATTGTTGATACGTTCCAGCGCACCGATCCACAATTCCAGGTCGGGGTTGACCGGGTTCTTTACGTATACCGGAACATCCACACCTTTCAGTGCGTCAGCTATTTCCTGAACCGCAAACGGGTTGGCTGTGGTACGGGCACCTATCCACAGAATATCGATACCTGCTTTCAGACATTCGTATACATGCTTGGCAGTAGCCACTTCGGTAGCTACATACATACCCGTTTCCTGTTTCACACGTTTCAGCCATGCCAGTCCGTCTACGCCGATACCTTCGAAACCTCCCGGTTTGGTACGTGGTTTCCATATTCCGGCACGGAAGATTTTAATACCCTTGTTGGCAAGTTGGGTAGCTGTGGTCATAACCTGCTCTTCTGTTTCAGCACTGCAAGGACCTGCTATGATAAGAGGGCGTTCCTTTGAAACACCTTCCAGTTCGATGGGTTGTAAATTCAGTTCCATATACTATCTTTTTTTAGTTTATTATCTTTAGAATATCGCTTTGATACGTTTCAGGGCTTCTGCCAGCTTCTCTTCCTTGGCACAGAGCGAGATGCGGATGTACCGTTTTCCGTTGCTGCCGAAGATGAATCCCGGTGTGATGAATACCCGTGCTTCGTGCAGTACCTTTTCGGTAAGGTCTTCCACATCAGCATACGAGTCGGGAATTCTTCCCCACAGGAACATACCTACCTGATCGGGATCGAACGTACATCCCAGCGTCGTCATGATTTCTTCTGCCAGTTTCCGGCGGCGGCTGTATACGTTGATATTGGCTTCTTCGTGCCACTCTGCGCTGTTGCGGTAAGCCTGAGCGGCAGCAAGTTGCATAGGACGGAAAGTTCCCGAGTCGATGTTACTCTTTATCTTCAGAATCCACTGAACAAAAGTAGCATTGGTGGCAAGCATGCCTACACGCCAGCCCGGCATGTTGTGGCTCTTGCTCATGGAGTTGAACTCGATGCAGCATTCTTTGGCTC
>ERZ791608.989-NODE-989-length-10751-cov-6.249907_pt1 | contig 10751 bp, 8 predicted proteins | sample MGYA00510276_ERZ791608 | MGnify/ENA primary metagenome ERZ791608 (study PRJEB30046, sample SAMN00791908) | human gut metagenome | study: EMG produced TPA metagenomics assembly of the A metagenome-wide association study of gut microbiota in type 2...
GAGCGTCAGATTGTGGTTCTGAATGTCGTGGGTTCGAGTCCCACTAGTCACCCTTTCAAAGAGGCTGTCTCAAATAATATTTGAGACAGCCTCTTTGCATTTGTAAAAAATGGGCAAATCTATAAAGTTTTATCGGTTTAAAGAATGATGTAATGGAAGAATTTGTATATTTGTAAAAACCTTGAAGCATAACCTATATTCTTGATACAAAAATTAAGTTGTTTTTTTACGGAAAGAGAAAAGGCTGTACAATTTTAAATCAATAAAACGAATATTTTATGAAAAAACTGTTTCTTGTTATTGGCTTGATGACCTCTGTTATCTTTTGTAATGCGCAAAGTACCTATGAACCTGAATTTATTGGTGAAACGAATTTGCTGTGTATATCAGGAAGTGATACAATATCCATGGCTTTGGATAAAGAAAATGCTAAGATTAAATCCAAGGCTGGTGCTTCCTTATATTTGACAGGAATTGGTTCTGTAAAAACTCGTATTCATGTAGAAGGGAATACTTCTTCCTGTGTTGCAAAACCGGATTGTGCCTATAGGCTGGTCGTAAGAAGTGCGAATAATGATACAGATCCCAATACATTTATTCAGCTGATTCAGTTTGAAGTGAAGAAAAATGAAAGACGATGTGAAATTGGAAAGATAAATACTTTCAAGGGAAGTTCTTCCGGAACAGAACAGCTGATTGAATACAAGGCAAAACGGTATGGAGAGAGTTCTTATTTGCTCTCTTTTGATCCTGTTGTTCCTGGGGAATATGGTGTATTTATGTCGAATCCAGATGCAAGGGATGAAAAAAGGATGATCATCTATTGTTTTAGTGTAAAATAGTCTTTCATAAAAAAAACAACTGATTGAAGAGAAGATTCATTCGACATTATTAATGATATAAATAAAAGAAACATGAGAAACTTTGATTATCAGACCCCGACACGACTGATCTTCGGACGTGATGTTGTGGCGGGGCTTCCTGAAGTGATGCGTCCGTTCGGACGTCGTGTCTTGCTGACCTACGGAGGCGGAAGTATCAAGCGAATCGGACTGTATGACCGTGTCAGAGAATTACTGAAAGACTTTGAGATTTTTGAACTGGGCGGGATTGAACCGAATCCGAAGTATTCCACCAGTGTTGTGGAGGGGGTACGGATTTGTAAGGAACAACAGATCGATGTCATTCTTTCCGTTGGGGGAGGTTCGGTACTTGACTGTTCGAAAGCCATTGCCGGTGGAGCCAAGTATGATGGTGAAACCTGGGACCTGATTACCGGTAAGGCTCCTACTTTGGCTGCCCTTCCGATTGTTGATATCCTGACTCTGGCTGCTACGGGCAGTGAATATGATGCCGGAGGTGTCATTTCGCGTACGGAAACCAATGATAAGATTGCTTACATCGATCCACATCTGTTCCCTGCATGTTCTTTCCTTGATCCGACTTATACGTTTACGGTCAATGCTAAACATACGGCAGCGGGAGTGGCTGATGCCATCAATCATGTGATGGAGCAGTATTTCACCCATGCTTCCAATTCTGTAGCTGACGGTTTTTGTGAAACCCTTGTCAAGACTTTGATGAAATATGCACCGGTTGCGCTGGAGAAGCCCGATGACTATGAAGCCCGTGCGGAGATTATGTATGCCTGTACCTTTGGCTGCAACGGCTTGCTGGCTCTCGGAACAGCAGGGTCTCCCTGGCCGATGCATGGTATTGAACATGCTCTTTCGGCTTATTATGACATTACACATGGAGAAGGACTGGCCATTATTACTCCGCACTGGATGCGCCATGTATTTAATGAGCGTACACAGGAACGTTTCGTGAAGTTTGGCTTGAATGTGTTCGGACTGTCAGCAGACATGGCTCCGGCCGAGATCGCAGAGCAGACCATTGTATGTACTTCTCAGTTCTTTAAGAGTCTGGGTATGCCGATGACCTTGCGCGAAGTCGGTATTGATGACTCCCGTCTGGAAGAAATGGCCCATCACGTTGCCGTTAATGAAGGACTGAATGCACCGGGTACCTTTGCTCCGCTGAATGAGCAGGATATCCTGTCCATTCTGAAGGCAGCGCTGTAAATCAGAAAGAAACTCTCTGTTCCAGCCTTTGGTGTGACAGCTTTGGGTTGGAACAGGGTATTATAACAGATAACTTTAGATCAAACCTGTAAAAACAATACTGACACATATGAAGAGAATCGCTCTATTGGGACTGGCTGTGATGACTGTGGCTATGTCATACGCTCAGAGGATTAGCGGAACCTGGAAAGGAATGCTGAATGCGGGAAATCAGAAGCTGGAAATTGTTTTTCATTTCGATCCGTCGAAAGATGGAGGCGGTGCTGCTACCATGGATGTCCCTGCACAAAGTGCCATGGGTATTCCTGTTCGTCTGAATCTGCTGTCAGCCGATTCCGTCAGTCTGGATGTCCTGGCTCTTCTGATGGAATATACCGGGAAACTGAACAATGGAGTAATCACCGGTACTTTCAGACAGTTCGGTGTGGCATTCCCGTTGGAGTTGAAGGCTGGAGATGCCGGAAAGCCCAACCGTCCTCAGGAACCGGAAAGTCCGTTGGGGTATAAGACAGAGGAAGTTACTTTCACCAATCAGAAAGCTCATGTTTCTCTTGCCGGTACGCTGACTTATCCGGTCAATTATACTCCGGACAAAAAAGTACCTGTGGTAATCATGGTTACCGGAAGTGGTGCCCAGAATCGGGATGAAGAGGTGTTTGCTCACAAACCTTTTAGGGTGATAGCTGACTACCTGGCTAAACAGGGGATTGCTTCTTTGCGATATGATGACAGAGGAGTAGGTCAGTCGACCGGGAATCAGGCCGGATGTACTTCGGCTGACTTTGCGGAAGATGCAGCTTGTGGACTTTCATGGTTAAAGAGCAGCGGAAAATTCAATCAGGTCGGGATATTGGGACATAGTGAAGGAGGGCTGATAGCCTTTATGTTGGGAGCTGAAGGAAAAGCAGATTTTTTGGTGAGCATGGCCGGACCTGGAATCAAAGGAGATAGTTTGCTGGTTGAGCAGCAGAATGCTCTTTTCAAGCTGAAAGGAATTCCTTCCAATGTGAGTGTCAGTACTTTGCGGAAAAGTATGGCCACTCAGCCAGGGAATGTATGGCTGGAATATTTTATGGATTATGATCCGCGGCCGGATCTGGAAAGAATTACCATCCCGGTTATGGCTGTCAACGGAAGTAATGATATGCAGGTTCTTTCAGACAGTAATATCAGTGCTATCCGGAACTGTCTTTCCGGGAAGAACAGCAAAAATCTTATCAAGGTATATCCCGGATTGAATCATTTGTTCCAGCATTGTGAACCTGCTTCCTCCATGGATTATTATAAGATTGAGGAAACCTGTTCACCAGAAGTTCTCCGGGATATAGCAGCTTGGATCAATAGTCTGTAGAAATGACTTGTTGTCAATACCGGCAATTATACCATCCATGTATGACGTTTAACAAAATAGTGTATGAAAAAAGTATTAGGCATATTTATAATGTTATTATTTGCATGTACATCCAGGGATAAAAATGAAATACCGACACTCTCTGTAGATTTACATTCGTCAGATGTTTCTTTCGAAGACTTGTTCTCAAAAATAGAGATCATACCTTTGGAGACATCTGATAGTTGTTTGCTGGTGGATGTAGAGAAAATAGTACATGTTGACAGTTTGCTGTATGTTTTTGATAGCAGGCGTCCTGCGCTATATGTGTTTGATGAGAAAGGAGCGTTTGTCAGACAAATATCCCGATGGGGTGATGGTCCGGGAGATCATTTGTTGATAAGTGATTTTATGGTTGATAAAAACCAACAGACTATAGGCTTGTTGAGTCCAAACGGGTATATGGGAATATATGACTTATGTGGAAAATTTATCAGGCAGGATGTGTTACCTGCCAAGCCTAATTATTATGCCGTTGCTTCTCTTAGCCCGGACAGATGGGTTTTCTGGTCGTGCGTGAGAGAAGATGAGGATGGAATTACAGTCGTTGGAAAAGACTCTCTAAATACGGTCGGTGGTTTTTGGAGGAACGATCGTATTTTGGATATGGGTAGCTTGAATCCTTTTTATGAGTACCATGATAATGTGTACTTTGCTACGGCATATCAGAATACAGTCTATAAGTTGACTAAAAAAGGACTGTATCCTGTTTACTGTTGGGATTTTGGCAAAGATGGTATTAATGATGAAATGTTGCAAAAATATCGTTTGATTGAGAATGAAGGAAAACGAAATGATGAGCTGATTAAAGATTTGTCTGATGGAACACTCCCTTTCTGTATGAAATTTCATCGGGAAAATGATCTATATTATTATGTAGATCTGCAAAAAGGTTTAGGTACTGTCAATAAGCATATTAATGTGTTTTATAGAAAACAGGACGGTAGTACATTTGTCTTTGAAAAGTTGGCTGAAAATTTAAGTATAACTCCTCTTCTGTTTACGGAAGATTACATCGTTTCGAAATTAAATTTTGATGATTATACTTGTTTGCGCCCTTTTTTGTCAGAACAAGACTACTCAAAACTTTTGTTGCGTGAGGAAGATGATAATCCGTGCCTGGTAAAGTTTTATTTTAGAAAAGGTGGAAAGAACCCCGGCAGAATGTAAGTTATTGTATGGTATCTTCTGATATAAACTTTTTTAGTTTGGATTTGAGTATACCTTTCCGATAGCCTGTCCACATCTTTAGGATTTTACCTTCCGGCGAAATCAATACGAAATGCGGGATGCCTCCGGCTTTATAACGCGAAGCCAGACTTAGTCCTCCATTTTTCGGTTCCTTCCATTGATAACCCGGCATCTTGTGTTCTTTCAGGAATTTGCTCCAGGAGATTTTTTCATCATTGGATATTCCTACCAAGGCCAATTTATCGCCATATAGATGGACAATCTCTTCCATTTCCGGTTCAGACATGCGGCAGGGGCCGCAGTAGATACTCCAGAAATCCAACAAGATGTATCGGCCTTGCAATTCAGACAAATGACGGGATTCTCCTTCAGCGTCATATAGTAAACCATCAGCCATATCGTCTCCTTCTTCCACTGTCGGAGCAGGGAAGGCATATGACTCAATGAGTTTTCCTTTCTCCGTTTCCTGCCATTCGGCCGGCATACGTGCATACAACTGCTGGAAAACAGGACGAAAACTGCGCAATGAATCCGGAATCCAGGTTGTATTCCAGGCTTTTTCCAAAAACTGGTCAATCCATACCTCCGTGACCGGCGCCGTCTTCATATATTCGAAGGTTTTTCTAACACTCCGGTAATTGAGCTTATGCCAGCGGTCCCAAAAAAGACTGTCGTGCACCTGGCACTTTTCATCCATCTGTAAGCATTCGTCCGTCTCGTCTGCGGTACAGGCCGCATACGATAAGGCTTCTTTTTGTTGGGGAATATTCGTAGTGATCATCCATTGATGAAGCCATTTGTCTTTTCCCTGAATATCAATCCAGCCTCCTCGGTCTACCCACAAATCTAAAGTCCAGTTGGGAAAGTCTTTTGCCCAACCGAAAAACTTTAAATGCTTTGGTTGTGAAATGGTGTCTTCGTATATCATTTCTCCGTTTTGCAAGGGAAAATCTGCTATTGCTTTGCTAGCAGTCATTGTTGGATTAAAGACATACATAACTCCTCTTACACTGTCAGGAATATTATTCAGACGCCAACGAATCCGGAATTTTCCTTCTAATACTTGAGCTTGACAAATGTTTCCTGCTCCAATGAGCAGGAAAAGGGGACACAAGATCTGAATAGCGAGATTTCTTTTCATTTTTCAGTCCGTTTTTATTGTATGGAATGTTCGTCTGTGGATTGAGTTTCCGGAACAGAGCCGAAGCGCTTTTGCAGGAACTCTTTCAGATTGTGGGTTCCGACATCTTCTGTTGAGATACTTCCGTCTTTTTCTACGATTACATAGTGCGGAATTCCGTTGAACTGGAAAAGTTGGCGCATATATTTGTATTCAGTGTCTGTGAGCCGGTAACAGGCTTCTCCTTTCAGGTTCTTCTCTACATAGTCCGTGTAGGCCTTTCCCGGAGATTCTTTTTCGCTGGTTATATAGACGAACTGAAAATCGGGATGGTTGCGGTATTGTCTGCGCAGGTCGGCCGTAGCCTGTATGCCACCCCGGCAGGGGCCACAATAGATTCCCCAGAAGTCAATGAAGAGTACTTTGCCGGCATGAGGAGCAATGATACGGCGGAAAATATCGGTAGCTTTCCCCGCAGGAAGCTGGTAGGATGCTGTCCGTCCTGCCGGATGCAGTTCGTCAATCATATCCTTGACTGCAGTCTGCATATAGGGATGGGTAATGATTGCCTGTGTCTTTCCGATGAGGCATTCTGCATCTTTCCGGCTGGTCTGTTGTGCAACGATGGCACGCAGGTCGCGTACACGGGCTATCTGCCAGAGCAGGGGAGAGTGTTCATTACACAGCGCCTGAATGATACTGTCCTGTATCTCATACTTCTTTGCATATATCCGGATCAGTTTCTCATTATCCGGAAGTTTTTTGAAGTCTTCTTCACCTGCCAGACTCTTGTAAGCATTATTGGCTGCTTCGAGTGGGTCCATGTATTCAAAACGGTTGATGAAAACACTTATCCGGGAACAGGCCAGTGCTGACATTTCGTCCAGAGGCATTTGTTTCAGAAAGTCGTAATAGGAAGCATCCGGCTGCACCTGCAATACCTGATTGGCCGTGTCTTGCCGGGCATAATAGCTTCGGGGCATCTGATAGTCAAAATAAATCTCTCCTGCTTTGATGGCTGTATGGTTGCGGATCAGCGAAACTGCTTTTTGTGAAGTTGCATAAAGCCGGCAAAGTGAATCGGCTTGCTGCTGCCACCGGGCAGTGTACGGTTCCAGTTGTTTCTGAAACTGTGCCGGTGTCAGTGTCTTCTGGGCTTTATTCAGCTTCTCGTAAGGATAATCGATCAGGTCATTCAGGGTGACGGCCAGATAAGACAGTGCGGCTGTCTTTCCCATATAAGCCGTGTGGATGAGCGGATATTTGTTGTCGCGTGCCCGGCTTCGTGCCATGATATCTTCCCAGTCCAGATACATCGTGACTGTGTCACCCGGTTCGGCATAGAATGGAATCCACTGGTTGTTCAGGGTCAGGTTCTGGCAAACGGGATATGACAGGATAAATTTGCATTCGAAACTTCCGTCGGGATTGATGGGGACTACTGTGGGATAGTCCTTGCGGGTAATTTCATTGCTCAGATAAAGAATACCGCTGTCGAATCCCAGTCTCGGATCATAACCTTTCAGATAGCCTTGCAGGTAAACGCTGTCCCGGCGGAAAAAGTCCGTGCCATATCCGTTGTCTGCATCCGGTATTGCCGGCTCTTTGCGGGTGCGTACGTAGCGTTGTTCCTCTCCGTCGTTAAGGGCAATGAGGCAGGAACCGTCTTTCCGGGCAGTCAGTTTCAGGGTGACGGTGCTTCCGTCCTTGCGGTCGCTGGCAGTCATCAGGATGCGTTTCCCCTTTTTTCTGCATTCCACGGGAGTGTACAGCCGGTTGTTCAGGATGACGATGGAATCATAGATGCCGTAAGTCCAGCGGCTCTGTGCATCCTCGCTAAACCAGTTTCCCTCTACCGGTTCCAGAAGAGAACGGGGCTCAGAGGCATCAGCCACCAGTGAGATATCGAAAGTATTTCCTTCTCTTCCATTGGGATCTATGAAATGTATTTTCCGGGTTTCCTGGGGCAGAGGTTCGAACAGCAGTACGAAGTCCATTTCTCCCGAATCAGGAAGATAAGTTTCCTTTTTCAGTTCAATGCCTTCAGCTCCCGTTTGCTTGTAGCGTATTCCGGTGGCAGTATCTTCCAGATAATTCTCTCCATCTTCCTTGATCCACCAGTGTGGCCGGAAAATCGCGTGGATGTAGACTTTTGTACATTCGGGGGTACGCTCGATCCGGGTAATGTTGCGGATACTTCCGTTGCGGGCCTTGAATGTCGGATTTTCAATTGTTTGTGCTGTCAGTATTCCTGGAAGCAGGATCAGCAGGCATAGGAGCAGCTGTCTGAGGTTTTGCCATGGTGTCTGCCGTTTATCGGTCAAGGATACGGTTGTGGTTGTTCTTGTTTTCATGTGTATAAAAGGTTTATGTATGGTTAGGTTTTATTTGTCAGTTTCGGATTCTGCAGATCGGGTTGAAACACAGATTGCCCCGTTTTTTGCCGCTTCTCCAAAAAGATCAACAGCCTGCTGGCCTTTCAGCACTTTGATGGATTTGATCTGGCTGGGTGAGAGAGCCTGTACAGCTGTTGCATCAGCAGCTTTTCCGTCTATGATGACCAGAGACTTAGATGTCTGGGAGTCAAACCGGATGGTCGGGATATTTATGTCCGAAGCCTGCTCTTCTTTTTTCAGTTTGACTTGAATGATTCCTGTCTTGCTCTTGTCGGTCGTGTATTTGGCCAGAGAAGCCTGATCTTTCAGGACGGTAACTGACTGGATACGCTGCGGATCGATGGCGCGGAAAATCTCCGGACTGACTTCCTGCCCGTTGACCAGAAGAATGACATCCTTGAGGGAAGAGTTGTAGCTTCCATTTTTCAGGAAGATGGAATTGCTGTTTTCGGGTTTGTCGGGTGTTTTCGTGAAAGCAAACCTGATCGGTAGCGTCTGTTTCACTCTGATAGCCTGTCCTTTCCGCATGCCGGGTTTCCATCGGGGCATGTTTTTTATGAGTCTCAAACCTTCAGCATCAAGTTGCGGATCCACACTTTCTACCACTTCTGCATCGGTGATGCTGCCGTCTTTGCTGACGATGAACTGTATGATCACCCGGCCCTGTATTCCGGCTTTCTGGGCTTCCTGCGGATATCGTATGTTGTTCCGGAGATAGGTATTCAGCGCTTCCATGCCACCTGGAAATTCAGGCATCTGGTCCAGAGCCGAAGAGGGTGCTGCGACTGCTGGCTGTACATTGGGCTGTATGCTGTCGTGTACGGCCGGAGCAATTACTTTGACGGCTGAAATCTCATCAGCTACGGCTGAGACTTCAGGACGGGCAAAGGCCGTAACAGCCAGTGCGGCCAATGGAAGTATATAAAGATACTTGGCCCGTGCCCACGGATTGGATTTTTCTTTTAACATCATAGTGATACGTTTTTTCAGTGAACTGTGATTAAAGCTGTTGGCCATAGAGTAGAGCCTTGTGCCGACAGCTTTTTTTATTAATAGCATCTGGTAATTTCTGGCGTTTACGCCTTCGCGCAGAACGGTTTCGTCGGCTTCATATTCATGGATATTCTGCAATTCCTGTTTCAGCAGCCATGCAGCCGGATTGAACCACTGTACGAAGATGCAGAGGTCGGCCAGCAGCAGATCCCATGAGTGGCGGTTGCGGATGTGGGCCAGTTCGTGGATGAGTATCTCGCGTCCGTTTTCTTCCAGATCCTTTCGGGCAATCACGATCCAGTGCATCCAGCTGAAAGGAGCAATGTCGTGATCGTGTACCACCAGCCGTACATTTTTCTCTTTCCGGTCAGGGAGATAACTATCCAGAGCTTCCCGTTTGCCCTGACGGATCAGTCTGCCCAGCCTGGCCAGTGAACAGAGGTTGCGTACGATGAAGAATACGATACCTGTCAGATAGACCAGCAGGGCTGCACGTAACCACAAGACTGTGGCAGACGGTGTTGCAGCTGCCATGCTTTCGCCTTCCGGCTGTATATCGGCCAGCAGGAGAAGCTGCTCCAGTGTGAGCATTGTTTCCTGTACAGCTGCCGGACTGTTTACACTGGCTTCGACCAGTGGAAGCAGGGAAGACAACACCAGCAGTCCCAGCAGGGCAAAACGGTTGAAACGGTGGAATGTGTCGCGGCTCATCAGCAGCTTGTAGAACAGGTAGAATACGGCCAGGCAGGCGGCGGATTTCAGTATGTAGACTAAAAAGGTTCCCATATCGTTATCTGGTTTTTCTGATTTGTTTCCGATTCATAACCGTCCCTCCTCTACCTTCTGTATCAGCTCCTTGAGCTCTTTCAGCGAAATGTCCTCCTCTTTCACCAGCGATGAAACGGCATCCCGGTAGGAATTGTTGAAGTATTTGCTGATGACACTCCGGAGCGTACGGCGGCTGAAATCATCACGGCTCACGGTGGCATAGTACTGATAAGTGTTGCCATATGCTTTGTGGGAGAGGTAACCTTTCTCTTCCAGTCCGCGTACGATGGTGGACAGGGTATTGAAATGCGGTTTCGGATCGTCATAGAAAGCGAGCATTTCTTTTACAAACAGCGGGCCTTTTTCCCAGAAAAAGCCCATGATTTCTTCTTCTTTTGCAGTCAGTCCTTTCATGATTTTTTTCTTTTTCTGCAAATAACGGAAGTTTTTAGTTGATAAACTAATCTTTGTAGTTAATAATAGCTAAAGAGATAAATTTACTTTCGTTGCAGCTTGATCGTGCGGTCGTTGCGGCTGAATTGTGCGGTCGTTGTGGCTGAATTATGCGGTCGTTGTGGCCTGATCGTGCGGTCGATTATTTTGCATTGACCTGTCAATGCGAAGGTATCGTGCGGTCGTTAAATATCCGGCGATAAAATTTTTTTCCTATGATAAATTTTCTACTTTTGTGGCGTATATCTTGAAATGGGGTTGTATATAGTGTAATAAACCGAATCACTACTGTCCCGTAAACGTGGATAATTAGTTCTTTGAAATTATTGAAATATAGTCAATTACGCGGTTTTTTA
>ERZ791608.992-NODE-992-length-10718-cov-2.417800_pt1 | contig 10718 bp, 11 predicted proteins | sample MGYA00510276_ERZ791608 | MGnify/ENA primary metagenome ERZ791608 (study PRJEB30046, sample SAMN00791908) | human gut metagenome | study: EMG produced TPA metagenomics assembly of the A metagenome-wide association study of gut microbiota in type 2...
TATTTGTCCAAATATGCCTTAGCACAAATAAGAGCGTAGATTGACTTAAAATGCTTGGATTCCCCCGCTATCATGGTAAGTCCTGGCATTAGGCCACCATCAAGGCTACCACCAAGAGCGATGTTCAAAGCTGGAACGTGAGTTTGTACCACATCTTTATGGTTGAAGATTTCACTCTTGCTGAGTGTATCAGTAAGTTCAATCCTACTAGCTTTCTTTAAACGATCAAGCAGACTCATTATTTGGGTTCTCCTTTCTTCAATTGTTTCTTTGCTTGCATAACAATGTCGTCTAACGTAGAGTCCTTCATTACCTGCGAAAATGTCCAGCAACCACTAACCGCTGCTGAAGATCTAGCATTTGGATATAGTCGTACACAAACAAGTTTCAAATCTTCATCGATTACTACATCAGTTCGTTCACTAACACTATAATTGATCTCACCAGCGATGCTATTAGTACCTAATAGCATCCCAACCACTGCTAAAGATGCAATTTTATTCAAATTCAAAACAATTCTCCCTTACTCAACTACAGATTGTATCTTACACCATTGTATAAGAAAAGTCCACAGTTACATTACATTTAATCAAGAAAGCTACAGATGCTATAGCATCGTGGTAGTTCACTTTCTTTTCGTTCTCTTTTAATTGACTTTTCCATTTTAGTTTACATCCAGGGAGCGTAGCGACCTGGATGGTTCAATCTGAACGTTAGTGAAGATTGAACAGCTTGGGGATTTTCCAGCAATCTTGAAAATTTAAAGATTTTTGATATCAATTTTATACCGATTTGTTATCTTTTGATCTTTTATGCCTTTAATAATAGGGGATTATACACCATTTTGGGATAAAAGTCAACAGCATTTTAGCGCTTTTGTTCCTAGTATTTGTACCCATATTGAGAATATTATCAAAAGACCTTAAAATAATAACTTTATATTATATTCATTAATGAGAATAATTCTTATTATACGATAGAGTATTCTTTATAATAGAGATGAAGAAGATTAAAGAATTCTATTCAATGTACATCAAAAGATAATATTAACGAGTATTAGGTCCCATTTAAATGTTTGTATGGGTATTTCCCCTATGAAAAATATTGGAGAATCAGTTGACTTTTCTTCAAAAAAATTAGATAATCAATTATTATTAGGAGAAATTAAAAGTTAGATAAAAGTTAAAAATAAAGATTTTAAAGTTTTCCTAATTCGTTAGATCTTCATTACATTCAGATCTAACACATCTAGGTCACTACGTTCCCTAGATGTAAAACAAAATATAATCTATCCGTAATGATTCGTATGAATAGATACAATATAGATATTATTAATACATTTTGGTGTTAATATAATTAAATGGGCAACCCATATTTTGATCACCATAATCCTGTAGAACAAGATTTAATAGAAGATTTGATTGATGAATCAATTAACATCTACAGTGAAACATTTTATTACGTTCCTCGTACTATTAGTTCTGTAGCTGATATTAACATTTTTAATGAGGATCGTAATAGCCTTTTTAAACATGCATATCCTTTTAGTGGATATCTCGAAAATGCATCAAGCGGTTTTGAGGGTAATGGGTATTTGATGCAGAAGTTTGGCGGGATTGCTGATCTTAGTGCAACAATTACGATCAGCCGTCGTGAGTGGGAAAAGAATATTGGTGCCTATGGAACAACGATTATTCCTGATAGCCCATGTACCGGTGATTTAATTTATTGGCCTACCACAGATCAACTTTTTGAGATAAAATTTGTAGATGAAAAGAGCGGTCAGTATGCTCAACTCGGCCGATACTACACTTTCAAATTAACAATCGAATTGATGCAATATAGTAGTCAACATATTGACACAGGGATCCCTGAAATTGATATGTTTGAAAGTCTCAAGACGTTTGACGTTGACCCTGATACCAATCTGTGGGGCGGTCTCGTTGAGGTACAGATTGAAAATCCTGGTAAAGGATATACTCATCCTCCTGAAATTATTATTGACAGTTTAACAGGTAGCGGTGCTGTTGCATTGGTAACATTAAATGAAGAAGGTGGAATCGAAGCAATTGCTGTTGAAGATCATGGGCAAGGTTATCATAGTACCGATGTTGCTCATGTAATTGGTAATTGTGAACAACGAGCAGGTGTTACCCCAATTTTCCGAACCATTATTGAAAATGCTGGCGATGGATGGGGAGCTAATGAGGCGTTCACTAAAGAACACCAAGAAAATAGCCCGGATAATTGGGATCCCCAAAATCCATTTGGTACTATTGAATGTGAAGATATTAACAGTTATCGACGCCGGTAAAATACGCGTTTAAACACCTCTAAAATCGTGTATAAACGGTTCATGTTAATTGGTTGACCAATCATAAAGGGTCAAGTCATAAAGCTTATTATAAACGATTTTAAGCGGGTTAAACACAATATAACAAACAGAACAATGAGCTCATTTTATCATTCAACAATAAAACAAACAGTATCAGCGTTCGGATCATTCTTCTCAAATATTCACATCATTCGAAGAAGGGGTGATTCAAAGAATGGTCCTGCGGTACAAGATCTTAGGGTACCAATTGCGTTCAGCAATCGTGCAAAGTGGATTCAGCAAATAATGGAAGGGACTCGTGAGAAGCAAGTCAAGATCACGCTTCCAAGAATTGCATTCGATATCACTGGGATGTCATATGACGCAACACGCAAAAAGAGTCGCAATCAAAATATCACATGCGTAGATGAAGACGGAAACGCTCAGGTTGTAAAGACCCCAGTTCCGTGGAATGTTGAAATTGGAATGTATGTTGTTAGCGACAACATAGAAGATTGTTTACAGATCGTTGAACAAATTCTTCCACAATTTAATCCTGATTTAACACTGAACGTTAGAACGGTTCTTGATCTTATTCAACCGATTCCAATTAGTCTGACTAGTTGCAGTTTCACAGATTCATATGAAGGCAGCTACACAGAATCGCGCTTGGTGATATACACGCTGACATTTATTGCTAAGTTGGATCTGTATGGAGAGGTATTCGAGGCTCCATCAATCACTGATCCAGGAATCGAGTTTAATCCAGAAGATGATGGTACTGATGATGGAGTGTGGATGCAATGGAGTGGCAACCTCAATAATGGAATCAAAACAATCAAAGAATTGAAGAGCCCAGAGGTGTTTATCACTGAAACAGACGCATCATTACATCATTAAGTGCTGACAATCGACCTGGTCGATTATCCCCAAGACGTTAGATATAAAGGTAGCCCATGTACTTAGTACATGGGCTATGTTTTTCTGTATATGATGCAACGTTCTCTTCTTATGAGTTTGTCTTCACTACCAATTACGTTTGTAGATGCAATATATCCTGTTGGAGCTATTTTTCAAACCACTAGTGATGTGAACCCAAATGATTATTTTGGCGTCGGTGTTTGGGAGAAGATCGAAAATGCTTTTCTGTATGGTAGTGGCACCAAGATAGCGAAATCGATGGGCGGTGAAGAGACCCACACATTGACATTGAGTGAAATGCCATCGCACTCACATAGTGGAAGCACAAATAGTACTGGTGGCCACACACATACTCGAGGAACAATGAATATCACTGGTAACTTTGGTTGTGTGGACGCCCCAAAATGTGATGGTGCATTTGCTTTAGCATCGGGCACTTACTCTCAAAATTCTAATGGCGGGAATAATAATGATCACGTCAACTTCAATGCCTCACGAAGCTGGACTGGAGCGACGTCCAGCAATGGTTCACACACCCATACTGTAACAGTCGATTATTCTGGTGGTGGTGCAGCTCATAACAATATGCCACCATATTATGTGGTGCACATTTGGCATCGTGTTTCTTAAGTATTGGTTATTGTATTACAACAAATCAATAATGCGTAAACGTTGGGAATATTTGAAGCACAATGTGTTTCAGTTTTTGTTAGCCGTTGATCAACTATTGAACACGCTATTGTTTTTATTTGCAAATACTCGAAATTGGGCTGATGAAAGTTTAAGCAACCGTAGTTGGCGCCATTATGTCAAAGGTGATCGTAAATGGCCTTGTATTTTAATTGATCATATTTTCTTTTGGCAGGAAAATCATTGCAAGACCGCTTATGAGAGTGAGTTGTTGCAAAAACAGCTTCCCCCTGCATGTCGACAGGATAATGATTAAATTTGGTTAAAAAGATAGCCCCAATATGGGGCTATTATTTTTTTTAATCCACAACACTGGAATACTCTTCAAACGTTCCAAAACATCGTGAATCTAGAATAGTTTTGTCATTAGTGATCCAGTCAAGATAAATTTGCTGAATTTCCTTGTAATCGAATTCACGTGTCGATGTGACAATACGACCACCGAAGTGGACAAATAGTCGTGCGATTGTTTTATCGTGTTCAAGTGAAACGTATTCAGCATCAGCAACAATTAGTTCGACATCATCACAGTACGGATCAATAACCTTAACAATCACACGCATCATAAGCTCCTTTTTCTTAAAGATGTAATTATTATCCATGCGAATCATCTAAAAGTCAACACACTGAGTCATATTAACATGGACAGTTTTAACGCACAAAACAAAAGGGAGAGAATTTAGTTCTCTCCCTTTTCCTTTATTCAATAATCGATTGATTATTCACCGCTGATACTGAATGTTGTCTGACCGCTCTTAGAGCATGTAAAGTTCAACTGGATCCAGTCGCAAGTGCGATTTGGTACGACGAAGATATCGATGACCATTTTATTTGCGTTGACCACATCAGGACCGTTATTCTGTTCGTTACAGATAACCTTGTAATTCTCAACACCACCAAGGCCACTAACGGTACGAAGAATTGGTTCAACCAAATTAATCGCATATTCACGTGTGCTTGGGTTGTTAAGTTCAAACATGAGGTAGCGAGCAACTTCAGCAACGTTCTTTTCGAGGTAGATGAAAAGACGACGTACATTAAGGCGGTCGAATGCACTAGGCTTATTCAATAGTGACTTGCTACCATAGAGAACTGTACCTTCACCAACAAATGTTACCACAGGGTTGATCTGAGCTGGATACAACTGGTCGCGATGGGCCTTTTCTGGGCTGTAGCTAAGCTTGATCACGTTCTTGATCTGACCGCGATTAAACCCTGCTGCACTAGTCCATTGGTTGGTCGTCGTGTCACATTGTGCATATAAACCAGCACAGTCACCATTCAATGGAACCCAACGATTACAATCATTGTATTTGTCGTATTGATACTTCCAACCACTATCGAGATGACCATAGCTAGAGTTGACTCCAAAGCTAGCTTCGTTACGATATGCTAGTGTGCGTTGAAGAACCTTCATTTCAGAAGATGTAATTCCTTCTGCACGATCGTTGCTAGAAAGAGTGCCAAGAATTGGACCACGATCGCCTGTTGATGGTGAGCAGAAAGCAACACAATCCATTCGAGCTTCACAAATGTTTTGAATCACGTACTTGCTAACGGTAGCATCAGCCGGACCGCAAATACAAAGGCCAACGTCGTATTTTTCTTTATTAGCAACAAGATCCCACGCCTTCATTTCATCAGCATCAGTGTACTCAAAATCGTTGGTACCGCCACTCATCTGCTTGAAGTATGGAGCCTTGAGGCTCTTAAATGTAACATCTTCACAATCAACACCCCATGCACCTTCATCGGTGTCGATTGGTGTTAGTTTTGGTTCACCATTACCTTCTTCAACAGAAAGTTGGTAGGTCACTTGAAGTGCTTGGTCGTATACTTTATAATCAAGTTTAACCCAGTCAAGGAGTTGTGCAACCTCAACGAATTTGATTACTGTTTTACGGACGCCTTCATCACTGATAACAGTTTCACGAATAGCTTTTTTGATGACTTTTTCTTTTGTATTGATGATTTGGTCACCAACTTTAACACCATCTTCAAGAAGTTGAGTTTCTTGTTCTTCACTAGTAACTGTTTGAAGAATAGTCTGATTGTATGCTGGAGTTAGAAGATCCTTATCTGGATAATCCATACAATAAACATAGTTGGATTGATCTTTCAGTATACGCTTATAGTTACTCGCAACGCCATCAAGACTACGAGCATTTGCGCTCTTGCTCAAATACTCATATTTTTCAAGAATCGTTCCCTTTGTGCCTGTGATTTGACCACCAGCATCAATAACGAGAAGGTGAATTTCATCATTATGACCGTCACGTATGCAAGCCCAACGGCTAGTGCCTGGAGCAGCTGCATATTCAAGACGCCAATCGTGAACATCACCGTTAGCATCAGTCCAAACCCAGTCTTTGAACGTATCGGCGTCAGCGTATGTGACCATGATGCTATTGCCAATGGAACCAGGATACCGAGCAGCAAACTCACCGAAATTGCCATTACCACTTTCGTAGTTGGCTGCGTAATCACCGTCATTATTAATTACAAGACCAACTCGATGTTTGACTGGATCCCCATCTTCATCAACAACATCGACCATCATACCTTTACTGTTTTCAAATTGTTCGACTTCCCAACCAGTTTTACCTGCAGCGTTTGCGTTAAACTGATTTTCAGTTTCCATACGAATCGCATAGCAGCTGTCAGAGTATGCTAGGAAGTTAGCAATTGACATCCAGTTTTTATAGTTATTGTCGTTTGGCTGTCCAAAAATATTGACTAGATCATCTTCACTATTGACGAGCTGTGGATCAAGTACAGGACCAAAGTTGCTAGCCAATACTGCAACCCCAGTACTGATCCCATAAGCTCGGTTACTAGTGGAATCGTCTCGTTCTTGGATTACGACATCTGGCGATAAAAAAGTAGCCATTTGTTTATATTCCTTTATAAAGCGCTTTTAAGAATAGTTTCTCAAAACGAGAATAATACAATTACTTAGTATTTGTGGAAGTGTGACAGTAAGTAATATCGTGTAACAAAAACCCAAACACTGTGTAACAATGGCAGCTTTTCGTCCCGGATTTCATCAAAGTTTAGTCACAAAGATGGTTGAAGATGTTTTTTATCAGCGTAATCATCTATTCATTTGGATTGGTAAAGTTGATCAATGGCGTGAATATGTTGACGATAAAGTTGTCGTTGATCAATGTGATTGCGATTGTCCTGTATGTGAAAACAAAAATGGGACGTTGATCACTGTTGAATATGGTGATGGTAAAAATCCACATCGAGATCCCGATTCAGCATATGCAAATGAAATTACTATGCGTGATAATATTGCATATGTTCATAAAATCAGTGCCAATGATATTAGTGTTGTTGCTCCAAACCATGTTTGGAAATATGATACTGTTTACACTGCTTGGGACGATACAAAGGATATGACCAGACTCGATCTGGATCATCCTTTTTATTGTGTTAACAAAAAGTATCAAGTGTTTAAGTGTCTGAATACGGGTCGAAAGATCAACAAAGATGGAACATATACCGAAGTTCCGTCTAAAGTTGAGCCGGAAGGGGTTAGTTATGACACACTTCGAACCACTGACGGTTATGTTTGGAAATACTTGTTTACGGTACCATTGACTAAGCGATCTAAGTTCTACAATAGCAAATGGCTACCCGTTCAAAAGGCAATTGAAACAACATTTTACAATCGAGGAGCCATTGAACAAATTATTGTTCAAGATGGTGGCAGTGGTTATAGTTCTGATCCACGAACACTAATAACTGTCAACGCTCCTCAAGATGTCAATGGTGTACAAGCTCAATGTGTGCCAATTGTCAATCCAGACACTGGATCGATTGAAGCCGTTTTTATTACCGAACCGGGTAGTGGCTATTTGCCCAAAGAACCTCCAACAATTACCGTACTCGATTATAGTGGTCGGGGTCAAGCAAAATATCCACACGAGGGCGGTCACACAAAAGCGGTGTTAAAAGCTCATATCACAGGCGATGGGAAACTTGGTGACGTTAGTATTGAAGATCCTGGAATCAATTATCCTGCAGACACAGCTACACAAATAGTTGTCACCGGCGATGGAGAAGGTTGTACTGCGTATCCAAAAATTGTTAATGGTAAAATTGAAGGGGTTGTAATCACCAATCCTGGTATTGGTTATACTTTTGCCGATGTTAAAGCAGTGTGTAATAAAAATCCGTATGATGTTCAGCCGGCTCAATTTACCACTAAAATTGGGGGCGAGATTCAAATTAATGAACAAAGTGTAGTTGAACAGTTAGCAATTCCTGGAGCGATTTACAATATTGAAATGACGAAGGCTGGTGCCGATTATACAGGTGCTACTGAAGTTATTATTGAAGGTGATGGTGAGGGGTGTGTTGCTCATGCTGAGATTGAAGGCGGATCAGTTGTTCGTGTGATTATTGATAATCCTGGGAAAAATTACACTCGCGCTAAGATTTCATTCAAAGACGTTAATCGTCGGGAGCCTAATCCTAATCCAACAGCGGAAGCATATGCAATATTGCCACCATCAAAAGGTCATGGATTTAATGCTGTTGAAGAGTTATATGGACAGACTGTTGCAAATTATGTCGTGGTTCGTAGCGATAATTTACTAGCACAATACCAACAAGAATTCCGACAATTTGGGATCATCGAGAATTTAAGAACTGTTTGCTCCCAAGTAATCGTTCCAAACGAAGAGTTGGTGTTGACGTTTAATTTAACGGTCGATCCACCAAGCACAATCAGTGGTAATTTGAAAAATGACAGTATTGTGTATATTGGACTCACCCCTTATCGTGTGTTTTCCATGGAAAACGCACAGTTTATGTTACAACAGATGAGCTCAATTTATCGTGATGTTAATCCAGGGGATGTGATGCAATTTACCGATCCTATTACTGGGAAGAGATACTCATATCCTATCATCTCTGTAGAAAACAAACCAGAAGCTGACAAATATAGCGGAACTATGTTATACAGCAGCAACAATACACCATTTTACATGACTGATAATAAAACATTGGCGATTCGAACGTATATCAAGTTGTAATTACTATACTTGAAAAACGTACAAAGGGCACATTTAATGTGCCCTTTGTTTTTAGCTCACCATGCGCCCCAAAAACGAAATAACTTCTGCTCTAAGTTGATAATAATCTTGTCGGTGTGAATGACGATTATACTCAACTTTTCGAGCTAGACGTTTTATTGTTCTATATTGCTGACTTTGATAATCAAATAATGGCTCTATCATTTGACTCGTTTTGATTAAAATTTCAGCCAAACGAGTATGATTATGAGCCTGGGCAATCTCATTCATCGCCTGCCTTATTATATTGCTTAATCTAACAATCATAAGACGTCTATGAGTGAAACATCAACGAGTATTTATAAAACCTTCGTTGTGAAAACCCTTGACTAAGTCAGGGGATGAAACAACGATTAAATTTTAATTGTAAATAAAGGAAAAGGATCAGAAATCGTTACTTTCTGATCCCAAACAACACAATTCAAAGTACTGGTTTGAATCATGTCTGAAAATACTTATACTCAAAATAGAGACTACAAAGCTCAGTTTCAAAAGAAAGCTGAGAATGCGGCTCGACGTGCATCTTTGATGGATATCAAAGTATTCGAATTAAAGATTCAATCGAATCATCTCAATCAAACCCAAAAACAATTCCTTTACAACATCTTTTTAGAAGCAAAGTGGTACTACAATAGTTGTATTGCGTTTGGAAAGGTCGAAGGAAACAAGCCTTATAAAAATGATTGTAAAGCGAAAACAGTAACCCACTATGATAAGGATAAAAATCCAATTGTCAGTGAATATACCTGTTTAAGTGCCGCTTCACGCCAAGAGATCAATAAACAAATTGGAACTGCTTGTAAGAGCATCAAATCCAATATTAAAGCTGGTAATATTAAACACACTAAAGGGCTTTCGTTTGTAAGTGAAGTTAACAGTGTATCTTTTAGACAGTTTGGTAATAGTTGGAAATTCATTGGTACTAAAATTAAATTATCCGGCTTAAAGAAATCTTTAAAGGTATTTGAGCTAGATCAGCTTAATGTTGAGGGGATTGAATTTGCCAACGCCCGCTTGATTCAAAAGCCAACTGGATATTATATTCAAATCACATGCTATGTTCCCAAACAACAGCGTAAGCATAATTATCAAACGATTGGGATTGATTTCGGTTGTGAAACCAGTTTCACAACATACATTGAAGAAACCAAACAAAGTCGTAAATTAAATTATTGTTTTGAACAAAGTGAGAACGAAAAGAGGGTTCAACGATTGTTGTCTCGTAGACATTCAAAGAAGTTCTCTAACAGGACGAATAAGGGTTTACGATTAACAAAACACCTTAGAAAGCAAAAAACAGAAACGATCCAATCAAAAGAGAGACGCGGCAAATAAGCTGATCTTTTGGCTGAAGCAATTTGAAACGATTGTGATTCAGGACGAAATGTTAGCCAATTGGCAGAAATCAGGACACGGCAAAAAGATTGAAAAAGGGATCTTAGGGCGCGTTAAAGCAATCCTTAAAACACTTTCCAATACATTCATTTTGGATCGTTCATTGCCAACGTCGAAATATTGCTTTGACTGTTTTCACAAAAATGATGATCTTAAAGTATGGGAGCGTGAATTCATATGCCCCAGCTGTGGTTGTATCACTGACCGTGATATTCACGCAGCACAGAATATGATTGCTTTCTATAAACTGATTATGACGGTACCTATGGAATATAGGGATCCAAAGAGGATTAAGGAAACCTTAATCGATATTG
>ERZ791608.994-NODE-994-length-10671-cov-2.851074_pt1 | contig 10671 bp, 16 predicted proteins | sample MGYA00510276_ERZ791608 | MGnify/ENA primary metagenome ERZ791608 (study PRJEB30046, sample SAMN00791908) | human gut metagenome | study: EMG produced TPA metagenomics assembly of the A metagenome-wide association study of gut microbiota in type 2...
ATCAAAAGTAAATCAGTTATTTTTTTGAGGATGGTGAAAAAAATGAATGAAAAGATTGCTCATATTAATAAAGTAGATGTATATGATATTGGCAATGGTCCTGGCGTCGGTGTTGTCGTTTGGTTCCAGGGTTGTCCTCATGTCAAGATCTGTGGGGCTGATCATTGCCATAACCCCGAGACACACGATTGGAATCTTGGGATTGAATTGACTGATCAACGAATTGAAAAGATCATCAACGCGTGCGACAAACCCCACATTACACGTTTGACTCTATCTGGTGGAGATCCGTTGCATCCTTTCAACCGTGATGGCGCTTACAAGTTAGTAAAACTTTTCCGTCAACGTTTTGGTGATACGAAGAGTGTTTGGTTGTGGACTGGGTATTTGTATGAACAGATTGAACATCTTCCAATTGTCGATTTGGTCGATACGTTAATTGATGGACCGTTTAATTATAAACTCTATGACCCCAAGCTACAATATCGAGGGTCGAGTAACCAGCGAGTGATCAACATTGTACATAATCCAAGTCGGGCGATTGACATTACAAAAATTCAAGCAAGAAAGCCACAGATGCTTTAGCATCGTGGATGAAATGCTTGGAAAGGTAAAGTATAAATAAAATGTAGATGGTATCTATGGAACGTAGGGATCCAAAGAGGATCAAAGCACTTTTGATCGATATTGAAAAGCGTGTGGAGACAACCCCTCTAGATCACTAGAAGAAGTGATTCAACTCGTGATCCAAGGGTTGTCTACGAAACACGAAGCCACGGATGCTATATAGCATCGTGGTAGTTCACATATCCAATGCAAGTATAATGCCGTTAACGTATTAATTTGAGGTGTTATGATGAACGTTTCAGCTGCAATTGACGAGATTGCAACATACATGATTGATAGTGTTGATCAACTGAATGAAGCTTCAATGCTTTCTTTAGCAATCATTCTTCAACCTTATTTGAAGGGCGTGCAAGTATTTTTGAATAATCCGCGGATTGATCAATTCGTCAATGCTGAGGATATTCGATCAACCGAATTAGGATCCGTTGTTTTTGACTACGCCAAGAGTGATCACTCAGCGGCCGCATATTCAAAAGCAGTTGGACAGTTGAAGATGCTGATTTCACTCATTTGAATGTCAGTGACCCTTTAATTGTTACATTGCCTGTAATTTCGCCGCCAGTTTTCTTGTAGTAGCCAACGTCGTCTGTTAGCTCGCTCATTTTCATTGTACCGACACGAATTCCTCCTCGTGTTTTGCCATCGTGAACATACAAAATATTAGTGGTTGTGTCGAAAACAAGTTCACCTGACTTACCAGTATATGCAGCAACTTTGTTAGTGGTACCACGTTTGAGAAGAATTGTCGTATTGGCCATGTCGAAATCAGTTAAATGCTTAATATTTAATGTGGTTCACAATCTAACTCTAACACATGAAAACCCCTACTAGGGGTTTTCTTTTTTGGTGGAGTGTATTATAATCATTAATCTTCTATTGTAGTGAGGAACATTTCATGTCTGTGAATTCATATCGGGGGTTGAATTATGATGCGGTGTGGGGTGATGGTAGAGTTGACGTCATCATTAAAACACAATCGATCATTAGCACAGTAACCATCACTCCACAGTTTGAGTTGTTCGATCCAATTTGTGTTGAGCTTTGTGTTGGCCATAATGTTCATATGACATATTCGACGTATGTCAAATTGTACGAATCGTTGTATCATCGAACAAAATGGGTGTATAATGGTTTAACGATCGATGTTGATGACGCGCGTGATCATGATCAAATCGTGGCTAGTATTTGTCGTGGTGAATTGGTCGATCGATTTATTTTCACAAACGAGCAGTGGGGAAAGATGTTAGTGCCATTGCAATTTGTTTGTTTTGTTAATCAACCTCATGTAGAGGGTACAGAAGTGAAGGAGAAAAAATAATGACGAATGAAGGTAAGCAGCTTGTATCGGCAATTGGTGCGATGCTGATTGGAATTGCTGTATTGGGTCTGTTTGTTTTGGCTGGGTTCGTGGGGTATCGTTATTATGCGATTTGGTCTCAGGAGATGCAGGGCCGAGCAATTCTTGCTCAAGCAGCACAGACCAAACAAGTGTTGATTGAACAGGCACGTGCTGAAAAGGAAGCTGCGCTCGAACGTGCAGAGGCAATTCGAATCGTTGGTGAAGCAGCTCAGAAGTATCCAGAATATCGTCATCAGGAGTTCATTGGGGCATTTGCACAAGCGCTTCAGGATGGTAAGATCAATCAGATCATCTACGTCCCAACTGAAGGTAATATTCCAATCATTGAGCCGGCTCGAATGCTTAAGCAGTCTCAGCAGTAATCGTTAAAGGAATCCCAGATGTCATGTCTGGGATTTTTTTTTTTGTCGTGTTGTCTTTGTTGGTGTGGTGTGGTATGATATTGTCTATCGATGAATAGACAATCCGTTTTTGGAGGTTGTGTGGAATATCCTGCTTTGTTTTTGTTGCTTGTATTTGGTTCGCTTACATTTCTTAGCGCAATGGTGGTTCGACACGCTTATGTTGAGCTCAAATATGAAAAGGATTTTCGCTCATACCACTACAACGCGATTAATCAGTGGTTTAGGGTAGTTGTGTGGAGTGTTATTTTTGCTGTATTTGGCGTCTCATCTATCACAGGAATTGCATTCATTGCAACTTTTTAATTGGAGGAAGCTAAGTGAAGTTTTGTTACCTTAATGCTAGCATTCTCATCAGGGGAGAGGTTGAGAGAATTGGCGGTTTTGGAATGTGTCGATATACTGCTGATGATATTGTTGAACGATTGAATGAGCAGCTTAATGACAGCCGGTTTCGTGGTTGTGTCAGTGGGAAAAATCTCAATCGATTCATGGATCGATCTCCATTGTCTGATATGGTTTGTAACAACGATGATACAAGAACATGTGTTGGTTTGATCAATATCTTCATTGAAGACACATTAGATGATGTTTGCAGTGTGTTGGTACAAAAGTTGTATGATGCATTAGTGATGGTTAGCGATACTGATCAGCTGAGCGTATATGAGGTCGACGTGGTGTATTATTCTTCAGACGGTGATAGTAAGACATATGAGAATATTCGTGGTCCTCGAATAGCTGACACCCTTAAACGACGTAAACAACAAGGCGCCAAGCCTGTGTGCACACAATTGGAGACACATAATGAATAATTTTCATTTGAAGGATAAAGCGTTCGAGTAGCTGATGAAATCTAAATTCAAAACATTTGAAAATGAGTTTCAGGCTACTTGTGAAATGCAGTATAATGATGCTGGTTCAATAATTGTAATGCCGGTTTGTAAAAGTGAAGACGGAATTGGTATCTTAATGACTGTTCAAAAGGAGGCAATTGAGGTGGACGAAGATCAACAGTTTAGGTTTAAAATTACCAACGAACAAGTTGAAGAAGAATTAAACGACAAGTATGATCATTTTTATGATCTGTTACAAGTGTCGTGTATGCAACAGTACAACAATGCTTCAGACTGTGTGTTTATTAATGTTGATACTTTGCGTGCTGATGGTTTACAGTCACTTGTTAGTATCCCAAAGACAATGATTGAAAAGGTCCCACTGCTGTACGATGTGAATGATGAAGGCTGGCATAAATTAGACGATCAATATTGCTATAATGAGCTTGAAAGCACCATCGTTAATCGAGGCCAGATTTTCGTCAAATTGCTTGACTTTTTCAATTATCAAGCAGCACAGACATTTGATGATTTTGATCGCAATAATTTTGAGAGAGTGTGTTATGATTTGAACATGCATCGTCTGTATGGGTTTGGAGGATGCAACATTGACCCGTGGCTTCAATTCTACAAAGACAATATGCGTGAAGTGTGTCGGTATCTGTTAACGCTTCCGCAAGACGAGTTGGATGCTTTTGAACAGATGATTGATGATGTTTTTGAAGATGTTGGTGTCTCAGAGCTATTAAAAGTAGTCGTTAATGAAGAAGAAACACTTCTAGTTGATTTCATTGAATTGCTGACAATGTTTATTCTCGATCAAATTGGAGACATCCTCGACCAGATTGTTCCTGAAGTTTAAGTACAATTGTCCTTCTTTGTGAAAGCAAATGATCAAACATTTCGAGTACTGTGTTGAAACTGTTAACAACCCAACGTCTCATAATCATTTTGAATTGGCGATTGAAACTGACGGCCGCGTGTCAGATTGGTTTCGAAAACTGTATGCACAATTGAATGCAGTTCGTGTTCGAAATGATTATGTTAGTGGTGACTATGTGACTAATATTAGCTGCTGGGATGCGGATTCGAAGGTGTATCAATATGCCAGTGGTGATTACGTTCGTTCTAAAGGTTTATATTTCCAGTATCTTCGACAAAAAGGTGCTTCACGAGGACAGTGGTACGCTCAGTACCCAGAAAACGCATATCATTGTCACGGGTCATTCAGTACTGACATTGAAGGAATGTGTGATCGGTTGGATTGCAATCCAACGATTTCAAAGGCGCCTGTGGGGTTTAGCGATATCTTAGCTGCAACGTTGTTTCCTGATCAAAAGATTGATCTTGACGATCACATTTCAGCTTCAACAATGCCTGAAAAGAAAAAGGTACTAGAAACTATCGATCAAACAATCAAGGCGCTAAATTGGATCGAACAACAACAGTTGCATCAGTATATTGATGTTCCTGATAATTTTCACTCAACATTAGAAAGATTAACGTATCGACTGAGCGACGCTCGAGTGTGGGTGGAAAGTAGTAAAGCAAATATAAGAGCATAATACTAAAGAAGGACACTTAGTCCTTCTTTTTTTTTGTTGTCTTTTCCAATAACATGCGGTATAATTTTCACATGAAATACAAAAGGAGCCGTATGTTCAAAAGTAATGAAGCACATCGTTTTGCTTGTTTGCTCGAGGAGGGTGACATCCCTGAACTGTTGGATTGTGCTAAGATTGATGTTAATTGTGTGGCAAATTGTCCTGATTGTAGCTATATTGTGGTTTCTGGGTTTGCATATAATGAATATCCCAGCATCAGTGAAGTAGTGTCAACAATTACCGACATTTGTGGGGAAGCCGTATACGTCATGCATAGACAAGATCCTGGTGAGATTACTGTAGTGTTGTGTGACAACCGATCAGCTGATCAACTTTGGTTCAAGGTGTTGTTTGATGATCGTTGCGTTTTCGCTCAATGCAGGTTTCACCTAGTCACGAATTATCTTGAAGTCGCTCTCGGGTACTAATATGAGGCTCACTATGTTTAATAATTGTTTAAAAGTTATTATTGCTTGTTCACTAATTGCTTCGCTTTCGGGATGTATTGTGTATAGTACCGATCGTGACCCAAATTGTCCATGTTGCCAACAGAAGTACACCAATGGAACGCGTCCTGTGAATGAACCTTTTGTCTGTCCATATCATCGTCGTCATTTTGATGGTTGTCGTTATTGTGAAACCCAACAGCGATATCAAAAAGGAAGATGAACAGATCGAGCAAACGATGGTCTTTTGGAGATTGATCATTTGCTAACGGAGAAAAGGTTAGAGGGTTTGTTTCAATGAGCGTTGTTAAGTTTGACATTTGTAGTGATCTTCATCTGGAGTTTGAATGGTATTGGTCCCAAAAATCCAACATAATCGTTCCAGAACCCAGATACTATCAATCATGGTTTGGATGTCCAAAAAGTCCTTATTTGATCATTGCTGGTGATCTAGGAGTGTGGGATGAATTGGAACATGGTGCGCGTGCTAAAATGCTTCTTAAAGATTTCCACGATTGGGTGACATCACATTACAAAAAAGTGTTTTATGTACTTGGCAATCATGATTGGTGGAGACATCGTTTATGTCCAAGAACAATCACAATCTTCAAATCATTGTATCCAAACTTTACAGTACTGGATTGCTTTGACAATCCAGTAGCACACGTTAAGAAGGATCTATACATTTTTGGCACCACACTGTGGTCAAAAATTATTCGTGAACGTTTTGCAGACACACGAATGAATGATTATCATCAAATTTACAGTAGTGATATTAACGATGATATTCCAATTGAACCCTGTGTCACTAATCACGTCAATGAACAGAGCTTCAATCAACTGCGTTCATTTGTAGAGGGAAACAAAGACAAAAAGATCATTGTGGTTTCTCATCATGCACCGAGCTATAAAAGCATGACCGAACCAAAGACTTGCGATGATGCATACTTCAATCAATATGATCAATGGATTGAGCAGCAAACAAATTTGGTAGCTTGGGTACATGGGCATAATCATGGATTGAGTGATTATATGATTGGGCAAACGCACGTGATGTGCAATCCCCGCGGATACGTCGATCTACAACCAATCGCAGATCAATTTGAATTAGAGCAGCTAACTGTTGCCCTTTAACATAAAGGGTGGTATTATAACCGTACTGAATGAACAAACAAAGGAATACAAAGATGACAAACGATATCATGACGATCGATTCTCTTATTGCTAAGTTGATTAAGCTTCGTGAAAAGCACGGTGGCGATGTTGTAGTAACGGTTGATAATGATTTTGGTGAGTCTTTGTTCATCACCAATGCTGATGTGTATTGTGGGTTTGATGAAGAAGATCGTTCAAAGATTGAAGCTTTGAACGAACGTAATCTCGCCCATGATAGCATCGTTAGTTTAGAATGGAAGCAGTTTTAATTTGTAAAGATGATCCAGCAAATTAGTTTTTGTCGTTGGACCGAAAAATCATCTTGGAGTGAATTGTAATGAGTAATTTTGTTAATGCTTTTAATCAGGCAGCTAATCTTGGTCGTACTGAAAATGGTGCACTAAGCCACAAGACGACATCGTTAACCAATCCTTTGGTGGCTGCATTGTATACCGCTAGTCAGTATCGTGATAAAGCAAACGCAAATCGAGAGGAAACTGTTAATCAGTTTCAACTAGCTTTGCAGGACGATTCTCTTCGTGAGTATTGTATTCGTTTTGCTTTGATGGTTCGCGATATTGAATGCGGGATGGGTGAGCGTGAGCTCGGCCGTGTATTGTTCCAGCGTTTGTTTGAAGAAGTTGCACTGACTGAACGACAGGTTCATACGATAATTGACCGCCTGGTCGATCAAAAGTACGGTCGGTGGGATGATGTAATCTTTCTTGCTGAAAAGTGCAAAGATAGTTTTGTTCGGAAGATTCTCGTTGGTCGCATTGTCACTCAATTGGTGACAGACGTTAATGCTAAACAAGATCAACCGGTATCACTTCTTGGCAAGTGGATGCCTTCGATCAATGCTGGTAAGATGTCTCGTCGATCTGCAATTAAGTGGTCAAAGGTTTTGAAGCTTTCTCATTCTCAGTACCGCAAGATGCTTGTAGATCTGCGAAAGCGAATCGATATTGTTGAAGCTCGAATTTCAGCAAATCAGTACGATCAAATTGATTATGGTCATGTCCCGTCACTTGCGTTTATTCGACACATGAAGACATTCTTCAAGCATGACGGTATTCGATTTAATGAATTCTTGGAAAGCGTTAATCGTGGTGAATCCAGTATTCACACATCGACATCGTCGGTACCCGAATTGGTTGCTCAGTATCGACAAAACAAATACAACACTGGTGTTGTTGATGCAGTAAACACAATGTGGAACGATTGGAATTTGCAATCGTACGAACGCAGCGTGTTGCCGATCTGTGACGTTAGTGGATCAATGATGACAAAGGTTGGTAAGCTGGAGTGTATTGATGTTAGCTTGGGTCTGACAATTTATGCAGCTGCTGCCAATAAGGGAATCTTTCATAATAAGGTGATTGCTTTCAGTCATCAGTCAGAAATCGTTGGTCTTGATGACGAAATGACGTTAGTTGAAAGAGTTCAAACGCTTTGCCAGCATGAAGGATATAACACCAATGTTGAAAACGTTCTGAGTAACGTTTTGGCAATTGCTGAAAAGGGGAAATGCCAACGAGACGATATTCCAACGCTGGTATTCTTTAGCGATATGGAGTTCGATGCTGCAATGACTCGTTCCAATTCTATGTGGAACACATTGAATCGTGACCAAATCACAACTTTGTTTGATCTTTGGCGTGAACGATATAATGCTGCAGGATTTGATTTTCCGAAGGTTGTGTTCTGGAACATTAATAATCGTTCAGGCACGGTACCAATGGTTGATAATGATACCGGTTTGATTCTTGTATCAGGATACAATGAGAACCTTGTAAGAATGGTTTTCGGCGATTCGTTGAATCCTTGGGAGGCTCTGAAGGTAATTCTTGATGATCCTCGTTATGATGTTGGAGAATAGTAATGAGTTTTGATGCATTCATCACCGCTTGTACTATCGATGAATTTAGGCAGCATAGTACAACATATCCTGATGACTTTGATGATGATTGTTGTGTTTCATATTTGAATGATGATGCAGGATTCTCACAAGCGTATTTTCGAAAATACTATTGGTTGCACTCAATGATCGCTAAGCGAGTAGCTGGGTGTCAAAAAGGTTATCGTGCTTATTCGCTCGAGCACATTGAATATCACAGGCTTTTGAATCTTAGTGGGTTTGTTTGGGAACTGACCAGACTGCAACTAGATGATATTGTTAATGAGCTAGAATATCATCTCCAAAACTACAAGGATGAAACACAGTACCTTTATCATTACATCTGTGATGATTTTGAACGATTCTATCCGCTTGATCAACATGAGCAAGACGTCAAAGTTGATGAAGATCCAGATTATCCAGGCGGTGTGCGTGGTTTCACGCTGTGGTGGATTGCTGATGAAGTTCGTTTAGCTTTGACTGAGCTGAAAACGTTCTTAGCTGAGAACCCTAATAATCAAACGTTTGTATATTCTGGTAGTTGGTAATTATAAGCCCCCAAATGGGGGCTTTTCTTTTACATGTTGTCTTTTTGTCTTCTGTTAGGTACAATTTCATTAAAGACAACTTTTAGGAGATAGAGATGGAAGAAACGGCATATATGGACGAAACAAACAGTGAAATTCGAACTCAGTTCATGGAGTACATTAACACAGAGCCTGATCGTGATGGTGACGTGAAGGTCGAGCATGTTAATGTATTCATCAACAAAATCTTCAACTCGAATTACATTCATTTTGAAACCAAGTATGATGATGGTTCGCTAGTTAAGGTTACGTGTGAGGGGTTGATTGATGAAGGAATCATTACGTGGTATGGTGATGTGATCATTCAAAACGATCCTCATAATCCAATAGATGTTGTTCATCTACCAAGGGAAGAATTGAATATAGGGAACACGATTCTTGCTTTGATGATCGTTGGTGTAATCGACAACCGCAATCGTCGTTTGGTTTGTTTTGATGATTGCAAACTAAAGGTTTCTGCTAATGATATTCTTACACCAACGATCACTGTCCGCACGATTCGAACACGTAAGGATCTTTCACTTGTAACAATCAAAAGCCTTATTGAGTCAAAGACTATTGATGAGGTTGTGTTTAGTGATCGTGAAAATCTAACTAGTGAGCAGATGCAGAAAATCTTCGAATGGGCAAAGGATCGTTTCAGTTACTATAAGGTCACTAATGCAGAAGTTGCTCTATACCTATGGGACGGTTGGTGCTACGAAAAGATTCGCAAAGGACGTTTAATCCCAAATGAAATTCAATGATTTGAGTTGGCAGCAACGCAGGCAGCTTGCATATCGTTTATACAGTGGGTTGTTTAATGATGTTAATCTTCCCTACACTGTGATCGAAAATCAGACTGATGAACAATTGGCTGAACAGGTAATTGACTTTTTCAAGCATGGCAGCGAACTTGTATACCCAGCGAAGTACATCTTCTGCAACATCGTTTATAGCTACTATCTCCACAAGTACTTTCAATGCAATTTTAACGCACAATTAAACGATTTAAACACGTTATACGACAGTCCCTGTCCAGTTCTATACAACGACCGGTCGAACGTGTATAAACGTATTCTAGACGCGATTAACCCCAATATTGAGGTGTATCAAAGCACAACAAAAACTCGAAAATATTTCAAGATGGAATTCTTGATCAATGATGAGGATCTTAGTGAAGTTTGTCCTGTCAGTTTTTTCAAAAAGGATTGTTGATCATACCATCTTTTGGAGAAAAAAGATCATTGCAAAACCGCTTATGAAAGTGAAGTAAACGGAATGCATCTTCACCCATCTGAACGAAAATAAACTATAAAATTTCACTAGTTTTTATACTAGTTAAAACAATCCCCAAGAGTTATTGAACCTATCGTTGAACGCAATAACTATCTTGAATTCAAGTATGGTGAAAAGATGTATAATTTTTCGATCGTAGATTGTTTTGATGGTGAAGATCGTATGATTATGATTGTCGGTGCTGCAATTTAAAAAGAAAGGCGGGGATGAATTTCCCCGCCTTTTTGTTTTAAAGTTCGCCCATATCGTAAGGGTGATCAATTTCGTATTGAGTCAATGCTGCCGTGATCTTTGTGTCGGCTAGTTTTTGGGCCCATCCTGTTGTTGCTATTTGAGTGCCGTTATCGTTGGCCGGTGGAACTGGAGCTGATGTAGACACATGCTGACCATCTTTACTAATTGTTACTGAAATTGTTGCCTTAATAGCGTCTTCGTCTCGCTCAGTTTTAGCCCAGTTGATTGCTGCAATTTCAGCAGTTGATT
>ERZ791608.1015-NODE-1015-length-10505-cov-2.302967_pt1 | contig 10505 bp, 8 predicted proteins | sample MGYA00510276_ERZ791608 | MGnify/ENA primary metagenome ERZ791608 (study PRJEB30046, sample SAMN00791908) | human gut metagenome | study: EMG produced TPA metagenomics assembly of the A metagenome-wide association study of gut microbiota in type 2...
GTAGATGCGTCCCGAAGCGTCGAGCAGTTGTACTACAGCCTGTGTGTCGGGAATGGCCAGATGGATGAACAGGGCGCCGAAACTCTCCAGCGGACTGATTTTGACGCTGCATTCCACCTTGTTGCTCTCTGTGCCGAAGATGTCGGTAAAGGCGGCCGTGTCGGCCACAAACTTGTATTCCTTTCCCGGTTCCCATTCGGCATAAAGCCGGAAGCTGCGCACCTGTCCTTCTACGGGCAGGAACAGATAAGGTTCGTCCACCCAAAGCGTATCCACTTTCCTTTGGAAGGAGAAAAGCGTGGTGTCCACCCGCTCAATCGGTTGGCCGAAAGTGATGGTTACATTCTGGTTCGGAGCCATGCTGCCGAAGCTGGACAATTGGGCGGTCATATACGACTTCAGGAAAGGATTCTCTTTCTTGGTGGCCATACCCTTTTTCCGGAGGCGTTCGTTGTCCTTCTCCCATTTCTCTATTTTCTCTTTCAGTTCCTTTTCAATCCGCTCTCTGCTTTTCTTGGCGGCCAGCTCCTGGGAGTCCGTACGCAGAACGAGCTGTCCCAGAGTGTCGGTGTCGAGATAAGTGAGCGAGAACTTCAGGGTGTCCAGATTGGCTGTCAGAGTATCTTTGATCCAATAAGTCAGCGTGTCCTTGTGCTCGGACGCCTCCAGCAGGAAGGCGGTTTCCGGATTGAAGTTGAATCCCTTGATGACGGGGAGCGTGTCCGATGGTGCCGTGAAATACACGGTAAAGCGGTTGGGCACGGGGCGCTCTATCTTGAGCAAGTGCAAGTCCTGTCCGGCTTCTTTAAAGGCACGCAACACAATGTCGTTGGGGAGAAACTTGGTGTAGGGCACATAACGGATGGAGTCAATATGAGTGGAATCGTGCCACACGGTGTCGTTCCGCACGTCCGGAGTGCTGTAAGGTACCACAACGGTGGTGTCGAAAGCAATCTGTTCGCTTTTCTGGTTAAACAGAAAGTCGCCGTCGGCATCCTGCAAGGCAAAGATGTGATAACGTCCGGGAGCAATGCCCTTGATGTTGAAGAAGCCGCTTCCGTTGGTACGCGCCACGCGCAGAAACGGTTTGGTACGCAGAGCCTTTTCGTCCGTTTCGCGGTGCAGTCCCACAAGGATTCCCTTTATCGGTTCCAGATCCTCGGCATTCAGCACATTTCCAGATACTTCCATCGTGTCAATCTCACTTCCTGTTGAGAAGGAGTAGGTGTACTGTCCCATAGGATTACCCTCGTTGTTGTCCACAATCGCATCGCCAAAGTCGATGGTATAAGTGGTATTGGGCTGCAAAGAGTCGAACAGCTCGATGTCGATTCGCTTGCCTTCCGTACGGATTTCGGGCATCTCCTTTTGTGGCGGAGATACGACAATCTTTTCGGAGGCATTCTCCAGTTTGATATATTCGTCAAAGAGCAGGGAGATGCGCTTCTGCTTGTTGTTGATGGTCTTGTTGTCCGGATTGCTGCGCACCACCTTAGGCGGCGTTTCGTCGTAGGGACCTCCCTGAGGATTTCCCATGCTGGCGCAGGCGTAAACCAGAATGGTGAGTATGGCGAAGCACAGAGCTTTGGTAATTTTCTTTTTCTGCATTTCTGTAGATTAGTTCAGAGATAAAATTTCTTCGATATAAGTTCGGTTGTTGCTCAGGCGGGGCACCTTGTGCTGTCCGCCCAGTTTTCCTTTCTGTTTGAGCCAGTCGTTGAACAGGTCTTTGCGGGCTACGACAATCTCCAGTCGCTGCAGGGTGATGTCCTTGTAGCGTTTGGCCTCATAGTCGGAGTTGATTTCCTGCAAAGAACGGTCCAGAATATCGGTGAAGCGTTCCAGAGAATCCGGCTCGCGGGCGAATTCAATGACCCACTGATGGCTGCACTTTCCCTGTGCGTTCATAAATATCGGTGCGGCGGTATAGTCCAGAACCTGAGCTCCCGTTTCGCGACAAGCGACGGCCAGTCCCTTTTCTGCATTGTCCACAATGAGTTCCTCGCCGAAGGCGTTGATAAAGAACTTGGTGCGTCCGCTGATAATAAACTTGTAAGGATTGGTAGAGGTGAATTTCACCGTGTCGCCGATCATGTAGCGCCACAGTCCGCTCGAAGTAGAGATCACCATGGCGTAGTTGCGTCCCGTTTCCACACCCCACAATGGAACGACGGCAGGATTTTCGTTTTCCAGCTCATCCATCGGGATGAATTCATAGAACACACCGTAGTCGAGCATCAGCAGCATGGCCGGATCATTCGGGTCGTTCTGCAATCCGAAGAAGCCTTCGCTGGCATTATAGGTCTCCATATAATGCATCTTGGGCGAGGTAATCAGATGCTTATATTGCTCCCGATAAGGGGTAAAGGCCACTCCGCCGTGGAAGAAAACTTCCAGATTCGGCCAGACTTCCTCCAGATGCTGCTTGCCGGTGATTTCCATCACGCGGTTCAGTACGGAAAGCATCCATGAGGGCACACCGCTCAGATTCGTTACATTCTGACCGATGGATTCGCGGGCGATACGGTCGCGCTTGATCTCGAAATCGCTGAGTAGGGCAGTGCTCTTCTTGGGCACGCGGATCATGTTGACCAATGGATTGATATTCTCAATGAGAATGGCACTCAGGTCGCCCACCAGACTGTTCGGCAGATTATAGTTCGGTGCATGGCTTCCGCCGAGAATCAGCGCCTTGCCGTCGAAGATGCGGCTTTGAGGATTGTTCTTCAAATAGAGAACAACGGCATCGGTACCTCCTTTATAGTGTGTGTCATGCAATCCGTTTTTACTCACGGGGATAAACTTGCTCTTGTCATTGGTGGTTCCCGATGATTTGGCATACCATTTCACCTGACCGGGCCAAAGCACGTCCTTTTCACCCTGACGCATGCGATCAATAAAGAATTTCAGTTCTTCGTATGTATTGATTGGAGAAGAGGCTGCAAAATCTTCGTAGGTTTTGATACGGTCAAAACCATTCCGTCTGACTGGCTTTTTGAACAAGAGAGAAAAGAGTTTTCAGCTGGAGTTCTTCTGCCGCGGTAAAGTGCAGATTAAGTTGCCTTTCGCGGGGTTTGAAGACATTTCTTATGATGCTTGTTTTATTCATCTTTGCTTTATTTTTGTATCGCATGAAACATTTATACAAAAATAAAGCAAAGTTCTTAGAATATCTAGGTTTTGACCCGTTTTTATTGATTTTAATAGGAAACTTTGGAAGTCAGGCTTCGAAAGCAGCTCGTTCTGCTGCTTCAATGATTTCTTCCTTCGACAGCTTCCTGTTTCCTTTTTTCATTGAAGTCTCTGGTTCAGAAACGGTTATTGACACCTCGGCTTCTGATGAATGGACAGCTTCTGTAGCAGAATCCGTTAGGGCTGTTTCCGTGGAAGTCTGAGTGCTCTGCTCCGGTTCTGCCTTTTCGGTTACTGGTGACAAACTTCTTGCATTAAGAATCTTATGTGTGAATCCGGTTTTCTTGAGCATTTCCAAAGTCTCTTTGGCTGCGGTCTGCTGGCTTTCTTTCTTGGAATAGCCTTTGCCTATACCGCACTGAATGCCTTGCAGGAACACCTGCGAAGAGAAAATCGGAGTCCCGTCGCTTTCGCTTCCTTGCTCCAGCAGTTCGAAAGAGATGCCGACCTTGTTCTTTTGAGTCCACTCAATCAGCTTGCTTTTGAAGTTGACTTCTTTATAGGCGATGGAGTCCACACTGATGTATTTATCCAGAATGCGGCGTTGCATGAACTGCATGCAGCAGTCATAGCCCCGGTCCAGATAAATGGCTCCGATGAGTGCTTCAAAGGCATTGCCACACATATTGCTGTTGTGTGAATTGTTGGAATGGACTGAGTATTTGATGAGTTTGTGCAGCCCGATTTCGATGGCTACCTTGTTCAGTGTTTCCCGCTGTACTATTTTACTGCGTGCATTCGTGAGGAAGCCCTCCTTTTTGCCGTCGAATCGGCGGAAGACAATATCTCCCACAATGGCATCCAGAATAGCATCGCCCAGGAATTCAAGTCGCTCGTTATTGATCCATTTTCCTTGTTCGCTCTTCACGGAAGAGGATTTGTGCAGAAGAGCCTGTTTATAGAAACGGATATCCTTGGGATAAAAGCCAAGGATCTGGTATAAAGAAGAATAAAGCTCCTTTTCTTTTCTAAAAGGGAGCTTCATTCTTTCTATGACATTAATGTGAAACACGATTATTCTGCGTATTTCTTAAAGATTACACATGCATTATGACCTCCAAAGCCAAAAGTGTTGCTCAGAGCGGCACGTACGGTGCGTTTCTGTGCTTTGTTGAAAGTGAAGTTCAGGTTGTAATCGATTTCCGGATCACGATCCTCTTCTTCGTGATTGATGGTTGGAGGAATGATGTCATTCTGTACGGACAAGACGCTGACCATAGCTTCGAGAGCACCGGCAGCACCGAGTAAGTGGCCCGTCATGGACTTGGTTGAACTGATGTTCAGTTTATAAGCATGCTCTTTGAAGAGTGCTTTGATGGCTTTAGCCTCAGAGATATCTCCCACAGGAGTAGATGTTCCGTGAACATTGATGTAGTCAATGTCTTCCGGCTGCATGTGAGCATCATCCAAAGCATTCTGCATCACCAGCATAGCTCCCAAGCCTTCCGGGTGAGAGGCTGTTATATGATATGCATCTGCCGACATTCCGGCACCTACCATTTCGGCGTAGATCTTGGCGCCGCGCGCTTTGGCGTGCTCCAGTTCTTCCAAAATCAGGCAGGCAGCACCTTCGCCCATGATAAATCCGTCACGGCTTGCGCTGAACGGGCGTGATGCACGGGTAGGGTCATCGTTACGGGTTGAAAGTGCCTTCATGGCATTGAAACCGCCGACTCCGGCAGGCCAGATAGCTGCTTCGGCACCACCGCTCAGGATCATGTCGGCCTTGCCCAGACGGATCAGATTGAACGCATCGGCAATGGCGTTGCTTGATGAAGCACAAGCAGAAGTGGTACAATAGTTCGGTCCTCTGAATCCATATTGGATAGAGATATGACCGGCAGCGATATCTGCAATCATTTTCGGAATGAAGAACGGGTTATATTTCGGACCCATTTCCTTTCCGGTAACAGCATAGTAACCGGCTTCTTCTTCAAAAGTGTGAATACCGCCGATTCCGACACCATAAATAACACCAATACGGTTCTTGTTCACTGTTTCCAGATCAATGCCGGAATCAGTAACAGCCATCTGTGCAGAGGCAATGGCGTATTGGGTATATAAATCCATTTTGCGTGCTTCCTTGCGGTCGATGAAGTCAGTCACCTTGAAGTCTTTCACCTCACAGGCAAACTGAGTCTTGAACATAGAAGCATCAAAATGAGTAATAGGACCTGCTCCACTTACTCCATTCAGCATGTTCTTCCAAGTTTCCTCGGCAGAATTACCCAATGGGGAAAGGGCTCCAAGTCCTGTTACTACTACTCTTTTTAATTCCATGTATAGTAGGGAATAAAAAAATATTACTGAGCGTTAGCCTCGATGTAAGAGATAGCGTCGCCTACAGTTGCGATCTTCTCAGCCTGATCGTCTGGAATGTTGATTCCGAACTCTTTCTCAAACTCCATGATCAACTCTACTGTATCCAGAGAGTCAGCACCCAGGTCGTTTGTGAAGCTTGCAGTTGCTACTACTTCTGACTCATCAACACCCAACTTATCAACGATAATAGCTTTTACTCTTGATTCGATTTCAGACATAATTTCTAGTTTTAAATTATTAATAATGTTAGTAAAGTCTCATTATTTCGATTGCAAAGGAACTATTTTTTATTCTTTTATGCAAGAAATGAACTAAATAAATTCACTCAAACTGCACATTTAATACTTCTTTGTGCATTTATAAGGCTTTAAAAACTATTTTTCACGCCGTAAAGGATAGTTACCGCGCAGCTCCTCGAACTCTTCGGGATGCTCTTTCAGCAGTAGGCTGTCTCTCTGAGGGTTGTACAGGCAGAGTGCTCTTTCCCGCGGGGTGCAGTGGGGGGCGGGGCGCAGTTCTTCGGGCAGCTCCGGAGCTGAAATCTCATAGCAGAAGGGGAGACCGAAGAAACGGCAAAGCCCCTCGAGCGCCATGCGTGTTGCATTGGCTTTTCCGTCGGCCGAGTATCCGGCGATGTGCGGTGTGCCGATGAACACACGTTGCAGCAGTTCGCGGTTAATGTGGGGTTCATTTTCCCAGGTGTCGATCACGGCATCGCGTATGCCTTTCTGTTGCAGGACATCCAGCAGTGCTTCGTTGTCTACCACCTCGCCGCGGCTGGTGTTGAACAGGATGCATTCTTTTTTCAGGCCGTTCAGGAAAGTGCGGTCGGCCAGATGATAGGTCGGATGCGGTCCGTTCAGTACCAACGGAGTATGGAAGGAGATGATGTCGCATTCCTGTTGCAGCTCCTTCAGAGTAGAGAAATGCATGTCGTTTGCCGTTCCGTTTTCTTCCAGAGGCGGGTCATTATACAGCACACGGACACCGAGCGAGGCGGCAGCCCGGCCTACGGCTTTTCCCACATGACCGGCTCCTACGATTCCCAAGGTGCAGTGGTTCAGGTCGATCAGTCCGTTCTGGTCGAGCAGAAGCAGGCAGGAATGCACATACTGCCCCACGGAATTGGCATTGCAGCCCGGGCAGTTTTTCCAGGTGATGCCTTTTTCTTTCAGATATTCCACGTCCAGATGGTCGAAGCCGATGGTGGCGGTGGCGATGTATTTTACGCGGCTTCCTTCAAGAAGCTGCCGGTTGCAGCGGGTGCGGGTGCGCACAATCAGGGCGTCGGCGTCCCGCACGTCCGGAGCGCTGATCTCACTGCCTTTTATATAAACCACTTCATCCGCAATCTGTTCGATTGCTTCGCGGATAAAGGGTATCTTATTGTCTACGATTACTTTCATAGAAGCAAAGGTACGTACTTTTTGTCTGATTTGTATTGCCTGTTCGGTAAAGTTTGCCTAGATTTGCAAAATAAAAATCAAAAAAACAATTTTATGATGACGTTTACTGAACTCTGTAATTCTATTTTTGTCCGTGTCATTGAGGATTATCACCGGACAAACGATGTCGATACCCCGATTAACAATCCTTATAAGGAGCACACCATTGAGCACGATCTCTATCTGAAAAACTGGATTGACACCGTGCAGTGGCATTTGGAAGACCTCATCCGCGATCCGCAGATTGATCCGGTTGAAGCTTTGGCCCTGAAGAGAAGAATCGATGCCAGCAATCAGGACAGAACCGACCTGGTTGAGTTGATTGACAGTTTCTTCTATACCAAATACAAGGATGTGACCGTACAGGCTGACGCCACCATCAATACAGAGAGTCCGGCATGGGCTGTTGACCGTCTTTCTATCCTCGCTCTGAAGATTTACCACATGCGCGAGCAGGTAGAGCGCAATGATGCTTCGGCCGAGCACGTAGCCATGTGTCAGAAAAAGCTGGATGTGCTGTTGGAGCAGCAGAAAGACCTTTCTTTGGCCATCGACCAGTTGCTGACCGACATTGAGCAGGGAAGAAAATACATGAAGGTATACAAGCAGATGAAGATGTACAACGATCCGGATACCAATCCTGTGTTGTACGGAAAGAAATAATCCCGATTTCTATACCTTATTAATATACACAAAGGAGCCGAACCACAAGACAGGTTCGGCTCCTTTGTTGTTTTTTTATGAGTCCGCTTCGGGGAGGCTGCTCCGTAATTGTCGGGACATGTGAAAATCATCAGGGTGATTTTCCAAAGTCATTGGGATGACTGTTGCATTTCATCAGGATGATTTTTGCGGATGAACGGCCGGAAATACGCACCGTATGTAAATGGCTGATAATTATCGAGATACTTTATTGATTCCTTTAGAGGGGCTGGATGCCACGATGTCCGGTTTTTTTTAGCTTCGGGAACTCATGGCAAATTCATTTCCGGATGACCACCATAAAAAAATCCGGGTGCGAATCGGCATAAGGATTCGCACCCGGAACGGTTTATTTTCAGATTATAACTGTTGCATGTCATTGAGCTTCTTGTAATAGCCACCTTTGGCCAGAAGTTCTTCGTGTGTGCCGCGTTCTACAATCTCTCCTTCGTGCATCACGCAGATTTCGTCGGCATGACGGATGGTGGACAGACGGTGAGCGATGGCGATGGTCGTACGCGATTTCATCAGGCGCTCCAACGCTTCCTGTACCAGGCGTTCCGATTCGGTATCGAGCGCCGAAGTAGCCTCGTCCAGAATCAGAATCGGCGGATTCTTCAGGATGGCTCTGGCGATGCTCACGCGCTGGCGCTGACCGCCCGACAGACGGCATCCCCGGTCGCCGATATTGGTTTCGTAACCGTTTTCGCTCTCCATGATAAAATCATGGGCGTTGGCAATCTTGGCCGCCTCGATCACCTGCTCCATGGTGGCGTTCTCCACACCGAAGGCAATGTTGTTGAAGAAGGAATCGTTGAAGAGGATAGCCTCCTGATTGACATTACCGATAATCGAGCGCAGGCCGTGGATGCTGAAATCCTTGATGTCGGTACCGTTGATGGTGATGCTTCCCGAAGTGACATCGTGGTAGCGGGGAAGAAGGTCTACCAAAGTGGATTTTCCGGAACCCGACTGGCCTACCAAAGCGATGGTCTGTCCTTTCTTGATGGTCAGGTTGATGTGCTTGAGCACCTGTTTGGCCGGTGTATATTGGAAAGAAACATCGCGGAACTCAATCTCCGTCTCCAGATCCTTGATGGGCTGCGGTGTGGTGGTCTCCTTGATCGGGTTTTCTGCGTTCAGAATCTTGTCGATACGCTCGATAGAGGCCAGTCCCTTAGGAATATTGTATCCGGCTTTGGAGAATTCCTTCAGCGGGTTGATGACGCTGTAAAGAATCACCAGATAGAAAATAAAGGTAGGAGCGTCGATCGGCGAGTGGTCTGAGAAAATCAGCGTACCGCCAAACCACAGCACCAGAACAATGAGACAGGTGCCGAGGAACTCGCTCACGGGGTGAGCCGAAGCCTGACGGGTAGCTACACGGTTACAGGCCGTGCGGTATTCGTTGCAGCACTTTTCAAACCGGTCGCTCATCTTCTTTTCGGCGATGAAGGCCTTGATGATGCGCAGTCCGCCGAGGGTTTCCTCCAGCTGAGTCAGCGTGTCGCTCCACAGATTCTGTGCCGTGAGTGAACGTTGCTTGAGCTTTCGTCCGATATTACCCATCACCCAACCGATTCCCGGAATGACAATGATGGTAAAGAGCGTCAGCTCCCAGCTGGTAATCAGCATGGTGGCAAAGTAGAAGATGATGAGAATCGGGTTCTTGATGAGCATATCCAGCGAACTGGTGATGGAGTTCTCCACCTCCGACACGTCGCCGCTCATGCGGGCCATGATGTCGCCTTTCCTCTCGTCCGACATGAAGGATAGAGGCAGGCGCACGATTTTGTTATACAGCAGCACGCGGATGTCGCGCACCACGTTTGTACGCAAAGGAATCATGATGGCCGAAGAGGCAAAGTAAAAGGTGGTTTTCAGCAGAGTGGCAAAAGCCAGAAACAAGCCGATGAACAATAAGGACAGAGACTCTCCGTAGTTGTGAATCAACACAGTGGTATAATAATACAGATTGTTGATGGCAATATCCTTGATACTCATGTCCGGATTCTCCCAACTGATGAAGTGATACTGCGTGGTGTCCATACCGAACAGCAGATTCAGCAAGGGGAGGAGGGATAAAAAGGAAAATACGTTCAAGGCGGCAGAGAGAAGGTTGAACAAGACCGACCAGGCCATATATTTCTTATAAGGCCAGGCGAATCTTTTCATCACTTGAAGAAATTCTTTCATAAAAAAGCGTTTAATATAGATTTACTTGCGTCCGAAATCGGCTGGAATCTCTCCCCAAATCTCGGTTTTCCATTTTAATATAGGAGTTTGGTAGGAGTTGTTCTTCAGCCAGTTTTCCGCTCTTTGAATCAGATTATGCAAGGGAGCGGTCTTGGCGTTGAGCTCCAGTTTGGTCTTGCACTGCTTCTTGCTGACCCAAAGCATGGCTATTTTACTGTCGGAGTATATGGGCATGGAACTGTTTTTCTGCTTCAGCAGGGCCAGGGCATGCACAATGGCCAGAAATTCGCCGATGTTGTTGGTGCCGTGTACCGGGCCGTAGTGAAACACAACCTCACCGGTTCTCAGATAAACACCTCTGTATTCCATCTTGCCGGGATTACCGCTGCATGCCGCATCCACTGCCAGCGCCTCGGCTATGACTTCCGGAGGCAGCATCATGACAGAATCGTGGCGCTCCACGGCCGTACTGCTCTTTTCGGGAGCGGGAGCCGCCTTCTTCTGGAAATAAAGCTCGGGGGCGGACTGATAGGCCTGCTCGGCTTCTTCTTTACTGTCGAAAGACTTATAAACGGCACCGGCATAACCGTTGATCTGCAGTTTGCAGTCTGTCCAGGAAGTATAGATTCCCGGACAGACTCCATTCCA
>ERZ791608.1020-NODE-1020-length-10425-cov-2.746866_pt1 | contig 10425 bp, 12 predicted proteins | sample MGYA00510276_ERZ791608 | MGnify/ENA primary metagenome ERZ791608 (study PRJEB30046, sample SAMN00791908) | human gut metagenome | study: EMG produced TPA metagenomics assembly of the A metagenome-wide association study of gut microbiota in type 2...
GCTGCCTAGTCGTTGAACGTTCCCCTGTTCAGGGCTTCGCTGCTGATTACCAATTGTACGCTAGACTTAGGATTTAACCTTATCTAATCCCAATCATTCTTTCTACTTTCGTCGCTTTCAAGCTTGAGTTTGTTTCATCTCTACTTTGTAGCTGTTTGGGCTTTACGGCTTTCCAGCATTTCAATTACTATTTTTTCATACCGATTACTCGATACGGGGACTATTCACTACGTTTAGTCCCAGGCACAAATAATTGCAAAGCGGACTGCTTTAGAAAATTGATCAGCAAAAGCAATAACTTCATTCTTTTCAAAGCAGATTTCGTTCGTGTAACCTTTCATTTGTGCACTCCTGTTTGTTCCTTCAGTATGGATATAATACTATAATCCAAACGAAAAGGCAACTAGTATCGACCGTAGTAATCTTGCTCCATTTGCATAAAATTATCATCTTCGTCCACAATGCCTGCAATGACCCATTTCGCTCTTCGAGCTCCGTATTTTCGAGTATATTTTTTAAAATTGCGGACGGTGTTGATGTACTTCAATGAATATATCGTGTGTGCGTATGCTGCTTTATAGCATACAGCACAACCTCTCAAATACCACCGTTTAATAGCTGCTTTTCTCATCGTTTGTATTGATTAACGGACATGCAACCGAATGCGTTGTAATCATTAACAGCAATAATGATCTGCTTGACAATTGTGTCACTAAGGCCATTCAAAGGGATCACAACATCAAATCGACGAATTGCTCGACCAGGGCAAATATACTGTTTATCAAACATTGTCTTGATAACCGAATCTGTGATCCCAACCTGATGTGCAGCTGCTGAAATCAAGTAGCACAGCATTCGCACTTGATGCACATCAACAACCCCTTCATTATGACCACGAAAATCAAAAAACACAACGCCATTGGCCGTATTTTTGATTGCATTCAACATCTTTTCCTGAGTTTCGTGTTCAACCAATTCAATTTCACACATCAGACTTGCTCCGTTCTAACTGACAAAAGCATTATACCAAACATCAGTTAGAAAGGCAACAAGATTATTTCACTGGCAGCTTGTTAATTTCAATTTCACTAAGAATTTGTGCAACCTCTGCAGAGCCTTGCATTGCAGATACAATGTTCTTAAACGCTTCACCAATCACAACCGTGCTGGAACGATATTTGTCAACATCAGTCGTCGTGAGTCCAAGAAAACTTTTGGCTTTTGTGAAAAGATTAGAGGTGTCTAAAGTCTTCAAAAAAGACTTAGGTGTCAATGTTTGGCACCTAAACGTCAACTTGCCATTCTTTGCAATGGGTTCGTTAAAATCGACAAAAGCAAGGCCAATATCATACTTTCCGGCCTTGACCTGAACGTGAGGTTTCCCATCGTTCTTACTGACGTAACACGCCATTAATTGATAATCAGGAATTTTTGCGACTCTGTCACGAAATGGGTTGACATATTCTCCTAGATCTACAGAACCACTCTTAACTTTGTCTGTTGAATCTGTGGCAGATTTTTGATTTTGTTGATGTTCTGATTTTTTTTCTTCTGGAGTGTCTTGAGTTTGTTTTTGATTTTTTTGTTCTGCAGAATGTTGCTTCGTGTCTTGATCAGCTGGGTTATCTTTCTCTTGACCAAGCGTAGTTACCACTAACAGACGATCCCATTGATTTAATTCATCTTTAACATCTTTAGCCAAAATTGGCTTAGATTGGGGTTGAGAACCATTGGGTTGAGGTACCAATTTGTACAGAGCAGTATTACCAATTGTCGAAGGAATTCGATACACAGCACTATGTTTGTTTAGCTTATCATCACCAACAATAGGGGTTTTAGGAATCCCAACTAAATGAATGTTTTTAATTGTTGAATTGATTCCATAAACTCCACGTTTAGTTAAAATATCATTAAGTTTAAATCCCTCTGTTTTGTGAGTGTTAATGATATTAAATTCGGCATTATCAGAAAGAAACCCAACATTTTTTAAGGCTTGACGAGCCGGATGAAGAAACTTTTTATCCTTAACACGTGTAGCTAATAAACCTTCGATAAGGAATTGTTCAAAAGACAGCATTTTAACGGTTAAACATATATTAATTATTACTTAACAAATGTGGTGTGTTTAACCGTTAAAATGTCTATGAATGAAGATTTTGTCCGTTATAATCGTCGTGTGCGTTATTTGACAGAATGTACGTTGAAGGAAAATGGAATTACTGTCGATAATCGATTTTGTTACAATATTGACCACATTTTCCCAATTAAACGAGGATATGAGTTGGGGATTCCAGAACGCTTAATAGCGTCTTTGGATAATCTTCAAATTATGGATTGGAAATTGAATAGAAAAAAGGGATCCCATATTACTGAGATCCCCGAAAATATTTTGGAGTTTATGGTCGAACATGACATTTTTGTGTGAAGCATCACACCCACGTCAACAAGTTTGCTCGATGTATTTGCGATAGCTTACCAGCGAACTGAATCAGGAACGTAACTGTTCAACTTGTCTCCAATTTCCTTCTGGATCTTTTCAATCGATTCAAAAGGATGGCCAGCCTTCTTAATCTGATAGCATGTGTATCTGTTAATGACAGGCACACCCTTACTAGTGATGGTCACATCACTGTCGGCACCCTTCATGTTGAAGATGATATAAACGTCTCCGTCGATCACCGAACGATCATTGCTTTCGACCAATTCACGTAGCGTCTTACTAACACCCCGGTGTGACTGTTGCATGATCGATGTGGGTACTCGACGAACTCGTGTTTGGTTGTTCTTTGTGGCTTCGTTAAAATTAGTCAAAACCCACACAACATGACGATTAGTCTTCTTGTATCCACCAATATCGCATAAGTTGCCAATTGTCTTGATTTTGGTTGCGTTCTTCAACGTCACATTAAAGATGACGTTGTCTTTGTGACTTCTTTGAGCAGCAGCCAGAAAGAACACACGTTGAATCTTCGTATCCCAACCCTTTTCAGAAACAAAGTCATGCAGCGCCGCCGTTTCTTCTGGATCGAACAAATCGAGATGATTTAAATGAAGACCGTACTTTTTATAGAACTGATCAATAACCTGTTGAGACGACATATGAATTGCATATCGCTTAATATCATCAACATTGAACTCTTTGCCAGTGAAGTTAATCATATTGTTTAATACGAAATCTTTGCCGCTTCCAGCACCTCCGGCAATAATTAATACATTATCAAAACGTGGATATGCAACTGAACGATTACCAATATTCAATGCACGTTCAGAAAGGTCGCATGGGGTGTTTTGTTTAATCCAATCAGCAAACCCCAACATTGAATTCATACCAATTAACTCCAGTAATTAAGCAATACTTCAATACTTATTGAATTGACTTGTTGGTGAAACCACTCTCTCTCAACACTGTTATAATACCACAAACATAACAAAAAGGCAACCGCAATGCGGTTGCCTAGCTAATAATTATGTTGAGTATGTGAACTACCACGATGCTAAAGCATCTGTGGTTTTCTTGCTTGAATTTGTATAATACCACACCCAACCACAAAAGTCAACACTGGGGTGACAATCTACGGAATTGTTGCGTAACCTTGTTCAATTAGTCGTCCAAGCAACACAGTTGATGACACTCCGAACATCTGTTTAAGAACTACTGGATTATTCTCCCCACGAATATCAATCAATGCTTTTAATGCGATTGAAGGAACAAGTAGACGGTCAGCAAAATCATACAATCGTTTTTCTTGCTGCGGTTGATATGACCACAAATCTTCGGTTAGATGTTGTTTGCGAAATGGGGGAATGTTCAAAACGTGCCTTCCAATCTCCTTCGCGATTGTATAACGTTGAGTAGTAAGATCATCATTTGAATTGATCATTATTGTATTGCCATCAAGCTCCCCATGATCAATTGATCCTAAATCACGATACTCTACCTTCAAACCTACATGTGAAGCAATATGTTCCACATTCACTGGTATTCTGCCATCCCAGCACTTTTCAATCAAACGACTTTCGATCATCACTTAACCTTCATCACACATGTGGGTGAAATGTTATCCTTTCCATTTCCATAACACCAACTAGGGTTACAATACCATAACAATTCAAATATTGCAACAGCTAACACAAAAGAAAAAGCCCCACGATGGGCTTTGAAAATCACTTAATCGGTTTCAGACTACACAAACGCTCTTTGATATTCGCTTCTGAAAAATCGTATTCAGTGCCATCACCATCAAAACCATAATAGTCAGTTTTGCTATCATTGAGACGAGCAATCACGTAATTCGACACACGTGTATCGTGTGGATCACCGATCTCAGCAATGAAATATTGATACTTGTCATCATACTCAACCGCTTCGTAGTTGTCAATGTTGTCACGTTCAATCGTGTTGAATCTCTTGACAAGTCCATCAATATTTGCAAATGCTTTCAACCATTTGACCTTATCAGCAGCAACCCCGTTAAACTTGATTGTGTGCGTTTTGTGTTCAACCGATTCTGCCAAATACTCACCAAAAGTCTTCATTTTCATTTACCCTGTAGAACTAACAACATATTTGAATTAGCCAAAAATTTCAGCAAACGTGTACACTTGTTCGTCCATATCGGTGCCAAAGCAGATTACTCGAAGCGTGTGCACTCGCTGACGCTTAAAGTCAACAACAATTGTCATCTTACCAAAATAACGACCAAACGTGGCCATCTGCAGCTTCTTCGGCATATGGCCACTGACTTCATTGATATCAATGTTCATCGTGTCGAAGTCAGAAGTGACAATCGGAAGAGAGTTGAAATTGCACTGTTCAGCCTCATCAGGCAACAACTGACCAAACGAAATGTCATATTCAACCCCATTGACAAGCTTCGTCAAACGTTCACACATCTTGTTGGAGTCGAATTCCGTCACAACAACGAGATTACCATCAATCGTCGTAAGCATCGACTTCTTACCAAATTCGTTCTTAAGCTCACGAACAAGCTCGGTACCGTGGTTAACAGACTTGACGCAACGGAAATACAACATTGGTAAACTCCTTTGTTCATTATGGATATAATACCACATCCAAACGAAAAAGGCAACAAAAAATCTCTGGACTCCAGAGATTTTGAAATTAACGTACTGTTTTTGCCAACTGAATTGCAGTGATTGTTAATGGAATCACGATCCACACGATTTCCAACCCACATTCAATGACAATTGTTGCCGACCCAAAAGCAACGAGAACCAAAATCATCAGATTGACGATTATCGAAACGAGAACATTCAACATATTAGCGGCCTATTGCAACGAATTCATTTTCACTACCATCTTCATTCTTGAATGCATCAGCATCAACATCATTAGCTTCTACAAGCTCGATGTAACGAGCTGGTTCACAGCATTCATATGAACCACCATAGTACGTTGCAACCTCAACATCCCCCGCTTGCTTCTTCAACGCTTCCAGTTGCTCAATCATCTCACTAATCTTCATGTTTGAACTCCTTTGTTCCTTCAGTATGGTTATAATACCGCGATTGAATGAAAAAGGCAACATCTTTTCATGTGCGTTTAAACCATCATACACTGTGTGAAACGTTCACAATCCCGCTGTGTGTATTCTGTCCAGCCGATGCTTATGGACGTGGTATACACGGTCTAATACGCTACTAGCAGCGTATGAACATCACTTCAACACATATCGTTGGTTGCCAGCATCGAAGTATCGGTAATACTTCAATTGATGCATGTTTTCAGCTTCAGTCATTGATTGATCATATTGTGCATTCCAGGCTGCCATGTTCTTCTTCATTGCTTTGAAACGACTGATGATCTCATTACCATTGGTCCAAAAATACCCTACATCAGTGTCAGGCAATCGTTCCCATTGATCAGTATTGGTATACATCTTTCCATTAAACAGGCTTTTGTTAACATAGCTGATTAATTGAGTATTGGGTCGCAGATGATGATATACTTTAATGATCTTTGAGAACCCCCCTACACATGTTAACCCAATCTTCGTGACAAAACGAATCAGTTCGTCAACCTTTTGGTTGTCAAATCGAGCTGATCCAAAGATAGCTCCACACACCAATTGACCGTTATGTCTTGCTACAATGTACAAATTTCCACCAACAAATCCATCAATATGATTTTGTTCAAACAACAATCTTATTTCAGCAGTTGCTTTGTTGTGTACCTCAATCTGACATTTTCGAGCATGTATTCTTTGGTTAAGACCCAAAGCACTTCTAATGATCGATTTGCAGATCTCTTGTTTATGGATCCACTGATTATCAGTAATTTGAATTAATCTAATATTAGAGGCGATTTCATCACACTTTCGTTTGTGATATAGTCGATCTTTATACAACTCACAATGCCATCTCAACCCATTAATCTCGATTGCAACATTGTTAGAGGGAATGAAGATGTCTACCTCTCTTTTATCATTATACAATCCAACATGATTAGTGTCATACGATACTGATAATGAATCTAGATACTGACGCACCTGAACTTCAATCTCACTGTATTGGTACCCCTGTGTGATTTCAATTCCATGTTTTCGACAATACGCTAACACAGTGCTGAAATCGCACCCAATCTCTTTTGCTATTTGTGTTGACGTCTTGTTTTGTACGACGTATTGGTCGTACAACCATTGTCGATCATTCAACAACGCGTACACATCATCATTGACTTTGTGCTTTGTCCATCGGTGATGAATGTCGTCTCTTTGTGAATTACTAACAACCCCATACTTGTCAAGCATTGTTTGTTTTCGCTTTTCATTCGCTTGTGTATGATCTTGTTTTTGTTTAGTTGCTGATATCTTTTTAGATCGATTTGGGTCTTTCACAGCACATTGCTTGCAACAATACTTGGACACTTTTCGGTCACTAATTGTCACAGGATTACCACAAACGATACACTTGGGACGTTTCTTAATGTACCCAGCTTTAACAAAAATTAATCGATCACCAATACTACAATTCAAATTATCTGTTAAATTGTTGAACGCAGTCCATAATTGCAACTTGTCTATCTTTGCGAAATATTTCTCGTTTAGTCTTGATGACGATATTGCTCCAGTATTATTGGTTACCAATTTAACAAACTGATCGACAATTTCTTGTTCATCCATTTTAATACTTCACTTTGAGGTTACCACAATCATACAATCTTACCCACCCATCAGCAACCATATTCTCATACTCAGATTTAAATGGATCGAAGTTCAAAAGAAGTTTTGCCAACCGATGCTTCTGACATGCTACTCGAGTGAGGATTTGATCACCCTTACGATACACGTAATTTGGCTTTGTTGATGGCAATTCGGTAAACCCACTACGCTTGTACCCAGCACCTGTGAAATGCGCATAGTCAATATAGCTGACAAAGTGTTCAACCCTGCTATGTTTGATTAGCTTGGTGAACCCACCTCTAACCAACACCCCAGCCTTTACACAGTATCGATACAATTCGTAACCGGACTTATCATAACGACTTTTTCCTAACCCAATCACCGCAACCAATTGATCTTTGTGAAACAACCCAAAACGAATACTTGATGACACTGATTTGTGAAGATGATATTGGTTTGTGAAATTCGCATATACATTGCTTTCAATTGGAAATACCCAACAATTACGTGCATTAATAATTTGTTCAAATAGGCCTAATTGAGTACGAATCAGATTGATTACGTGTTGCTGTTTTAATTCCCATTCCCATTGATAGATGATGATTGTCTTGAAACCGGCACCTCGACTAGCAATGACATCATTAACAATCCCTAAATTATTTTCATCATCAGGAACATAACGAAAAGCAACTTTACTATCAAAATCAACCCACAACCTGTCTTTAATGACAATTGCATGATTCGTACCACTTTGTTCCATTAACTGATTAATGTAATCAATTGGGTTTTGAATTGACTGTGATTGTTCAACTTCGATTACTTCATCATATAGTTGCCAACCACACCCCTGACATCTAATCCCTCTTCGAACTGCAGCTGCAATTGAGTTGCGGTTAATTCCAGTTAATCTGCTCGCTTCTGTAATGCTTTGATATATTTGTCCTGTTGTTGTATTAATAATTTGCTGCATTATTGATTCACCTTAACATAATCATCATATAACATCCATTGATAACCACCACATTTGAATACTTTTATACCTTTCTTTTTTGCATGATAGATGCTACCAAACATTAATGATCGATTTATTCCTAATGATTGACACGCGTCAGAACACGAATTGAATATTTTCTTTGTTTGCAAATTAATAACTTTTTTGGTATTATTTGGTGCTCGACCTTTTAAAGTTTCACTAATTCTACGTTTTGATTCTTCCGTATGTTTCTTGCCTTTAAACCGCGATGATTGCTGAGGAACAATTGATTCACTTTCCCCTTTCATGTAAACATCGTAATATTCCCACTGTTGACCTTTTACACGATATCTGCCCCAAATACCGTTGGTTACTGTGGTAATTGGATATCCATATGCTTTATCAGCTTCTCGAGCAGTTGGAAATACTTCCATTGTTGCCAAATTAATCACCGCCCGCTTGTGACTAGAATTCGCACCAACACATTTCCCTTTTAACGAATCACTAATCTTTTGACGAATCTCTGGATTCGCCATCTTCGCTTTTTGAATCTCTCCCTGCAGTGGTCGTGCTTGCTCACAAAGCAGTTGATATTGCTGAACGGTAAGGTTGTATTTGATTTCGTTGTTATGAAAGATGTTGGCCATGCTGTAGAATGCCATTACCATCTTTGGATCTTCAGTGTAATACAGCAAATGATGAGCAATAATATGCTCTTTGTATGTCAATTTAATTAAGTTTGTTTTTGCGTTAGTTCCACCCCAACTGCGAGGAACAATATGATGAATATGTCCTTCAACATCTCCTCTAGTTTTGTTTAACTCAATTCTGGAAGTAATGAACTTAACATATCGGTCCAAATATCGACGAGCTTTGCTTGGATTTGCAAACGAATGTTGATATAATTTTTCGTACATTGATAATATGATTATAATTTTTAATCATATTATACACCATTTTGAAATATATAACAACACGTAGGGACTAAATTTGTTGATTTAGTCCCTAATTAGGGTTTTAGGGACTATTTTGCTTTAATATGTCAATTGAGAGTACTATTTTAGTCCCTTTACCAATGTTCATCAATTTAGACAAAAAGAAAAGGCCTTATGAAATAATTTCATAAGGCCTTTATTTTAAAACCCTTCAAAAGGGGATCGTTTTATAATCCCCTGTAAGACAGGCGTTTATTAGAGAGAATTGACGATAAACTTGCGATAGTAGTAGTTAGCGCCAGCCATGTCCGTGATAGAAACATCGCCACCAACACCCTTCTTAGCATCGATCTGAACCTGTGGGTTGAATGCAATCCCGTAACGCGTTTTGAACCCGATTTTCGGTTGGAAAGTATTAGGATCCTGAGCGCGGATAAGTTGAAGTGGAACATATGGGCAGTAGAACATACCAGCGTCATAGGCAGACGTGCCCTTATAACCAACTACGCAATACTGGGCTTCAGACTGATTGGCGGTATATGGGTCGATAAACACCTTATACTTGCCATTAAGGATACCAGCGAAGGTAGACTGGGCTTCATCAATCTTGAGAGCGTTCTGAACAGCAGGAGCGTAATCAAGCATACCAGCCATCTGAAGAGCAGAAGCAACGTCAGAAGAGCAGATGATGAAGTTACCACGACCACGACGAGTCTTCTGAGCGATTGCATTAGCTTCACGTTCAATGCGATACATTAGACCCTTGTACTTTTCAGCAGACCAACGGCCGTCAGAGTCGATATCGAGGTCAAAGATGCCCTTACGAGCGGTACCGTTCTGGCAACCCCATTCAGCAGTAACGTAGATGTCACGAATAACTTCGCGGTTGATTTCAGCGAGAATTTCCGTAGCAAGAATGTTAGAAAGTTCGGCTTCAGCATCGAGACCATGAACAGACTTAAGGTCCTGGGCAAGTTCGAGTGTGTATTCAGCCTTAAGGATACGGGACTTAGCAACGACAGATGTCTTTTCGATAGAGAAAGCCATTTCGTTCCAATCACGAGCACCAAAAGAACCAGCCTTTTCAGCATCAGACGTCTTCATGCCATGACCAGTGGAGTATTGAGCTTCGTCAATAATTGGGTTACCTTTATCATCAACTTCATCCTTGATAGCAGCAGCCCAGTTAGAACCCGCATGTTTGCCTTCGCCAGCAAAACCCGTCCAAGCTTCGTTGTAGAGAGCTTCCTGACCATCTTGCTTACGATACTTGGACTTCATGGCGAAGATCAAGCCAGTTGGCTGGGTCATTGGCTGAACACCACAGACGTCAAAAGCGATCATCTGAGGCATTGCCCGACGAACGAGGTTAATA
>ERZ791608.1025-NODE-1025-length-10380-cov-2.708959_pt1 | contig 10380 bp, 9 predicted proteins | sample MGYA00510276_ERZ791608 | MGnify/ENA primary metagenome ERZ791608 (study PRJEB30046, sample SAMN00791908) | human gut metagenome | study: EMG produced TPA metagenomics assembly of the A metagenome-wide association study of gut microbiota in type 2...
CGGGTCTTATCGGTTTAGATGCTAAACGATGTCCAGTCGGCAGACTTGGGGCTTCGCCGTACACAAGGTAAATAAAGCCTTGTGACGACGCTTCCACAGGCATGCCTTTATCTTTAGGAACAGTTTCCGCCAGATATTAACGCTTACTGAACTGGAAGCGACGGCGAGCCTTCGGACGACCCGGTTTCTTACGCTCAACGGCACGTGCGTCACGAGTAAGGAATCCGTGATCTTTCAGATTCTTCTTGTCTTCCTCGTTGATCTTAACGAGTGCGCGTGCAATGGCGAGGCGCAGAGCCTGGCTCTGACCTGTGAAACCACCACCATCGAGGTTCACCTTTATATCATATTTCTCAGCTACGTCAAGGAGCTGCAGAGGCTGCTTAACAACATACTGCAGAATAGCTGATGGGAAATATTCTGTAATGTCTTTCTTGTTTATTGTAATTTTGCCTGTACCTTCGCTTACGTAAACACGTGCCACGGCACTTTTACGGCGACCTATTGCATTAACTACTTCCATTATTGCTTAATTATTTATACTGGTTAATATCAATTGCTTTTGGCTGCTGAGCCTGCATATCGTGCTCTGTGCCATCGAATATATAAAGATTGTTCAAGATATGACGTCCGAGACGGCCTTTGGGCAGCATGCCTTTAACTGCGTGACGGATAATCTTGTCTGCACCGTCCTTGCGCTTGCGCAGCTCGGCAGGAGTGTTGAAACGCTGTCCGCCAGGATAACCAGTATAACGGGTGTACACCTTGTCGGTTTCTTTCTTGCCAGTGAATACCACCTTAGCGGCATTGATGATGATAACATTGTCACCACAGTCTACGTGAGGAGTGAAGTTAGGTTTGTACTTTCCACGCAGAATCTTGGCAACCTTAGAGCAAAGACGGCCAACTACCTGGTCTGTGGCGTCGATAACAACCCACTCTTTCTTTGCTGTTTCCTTATTTGCGGAAATAGTTTTGTAACTTAAAGTGTTCATTTTTAATTTTAAAATTACTACTAAAAAACGTTTTTAAATTCATTATTGCTTGAACGGCGATTCACTAACCGTCGCACTCGGCCAAAAGTACGACTATTAACACTCCGTTCCGGGGTTCTAAGAGTTATCCCCTTAATAATCGGACTGCAAAGGTACATATTTTTATTATAACTCGTTCGCTGGGAAGGGCGTTGAATGTGTTGTATTATATTTAATTAACTTAGTTTAACTACCGCTGAGCGTCGTATAGCGTTAAACCTGATGCCTTCTCAGCAGAATAAATGCGGCTCGGCCAAGCAAAAAGTAAAAAAACTGTGTTTTTTATTTTGCTTTGCTCTCACCTTTCATTATCTTTTCATAAGATAAGATGCGGTTCGGCTAAGCAAAAAGTAAAAAAACTATGTTTTTTATTTTGCTTTGCTCTCACCTTTCATTATCTTTGCCGACAGAAAGATAATCAGATTGTGGCGGCAGAATGTGCAGCTTTGGGCTTAGGCGTTGTTTACATGCTGAATATGTAAGCGGGCCTGATGGTGCTGCGGCACTTGAAGCTTCTGCCGGATATCCAAATTTTTAAGACTATTTGTTATGCAGGCAATAATCCTTGCGGCCGGACTTGGGCGCAGACTTGGCGAATACACCAAGAACAACACTAAATGTATGGTAGAGGTCAACGGCGTGAAACTGATTGACCGTATGCTCGGACAGCTTGCGCGTCTTGACTTGCGGCGCGTGGTTATCGTTGTGGGATATAAGGGCAGTGAACTAAAGGCCCATATAGGCAACAGGTACGACGGCAGGCTCAACATAGAGTATGTGGAGAATCCTATATATAACAAGACAAACAATATTTATTCGCTTTCGCTGGCCAAGGAGCAGCTGCAGCAGGACGATACGCTGCTTATAGAGTCCGATCTTATTTTCTCCGACCGCATGCTGCCCATGATATTGAACGACCCGCATCCCAATCTTGCACTTGTGGCTAAATATGAGTCGTGGATGGACGGAACGATGGTAAGGATAGACAAGGAGCGAAATATCGTGAACTTTGTCCCGAAGAAGGCTTTCAGGTTTGAGGATGTCGATGATTACTATAAAACGGTAAACATCTATAAGTTCAGCCGTGAGTTTTCGTGCCGTCAGTATGTTCCTTTCCTCGATGCTTACTGCAAGGCCTTGGGCAACAACGAATATTATGAGCAGGTGCTGCGCGTGATAACGCTGCTCGACAATTCTAACCTTAAGGCGCTTCCTGTTGGAAACGAGAAATGGTATGAGATTGACGACGTGCAGGACCTTGACATTGCCGAGACGCTCTTTGCCGAGGACGAGGAGATGATGCGCCGCTATAACTACCGCTACGGCGGTCATTGGCGTTTCCCGAAGATGCTCGACTTCTGCTATCTTGTCAACCCTTACTTCCCGCCCGAGCAGCTCACCGAGGAGATGAAGGCCAACTTTGACACGCTCATGCGCGAATATCCGTCGGGCATGTATGTCAACTCGCTGCTGGCCGGCAAGTATTTCGGCATCAGGCAGCAGTTTGTCGTCGTGGGCAACGGTGCGGCAGAGCTTATCAAGAGCCTCATGGAGCAGTCGGCAGGACTTACGGGCGTGGTGTTCCCTACGTTTGAGGAATATCCCCACCGCCTCAGTAAGGACGACATCGTGGCGTTTTATCCCGACAACAATGACCTGTCTTATACCGCCGACGACCTTATGCGTTTCTTCGAAGGCAGCGGCATAAAGAGTCTTCTGCTTATCAATCCCGACAATCCTTCAGGCAACTTCATTCCGGCAGACGATGTCCTGCGCCTTAGCCGCTGGTGCGCAGGGCAGGGCATAAGGCTCGTTGTCGACGAGTCGTTTGTCGACTTCAGCGATGACTTTGAGCATAACACGCTGCTGCGTAACTCAACGCTCGAGGACAATCCTCGCCTTGTTGTCATCAAGAGCATCTCCAAGTCATACGGTGTGCCGGGTCTTCGCCTTGGCATAATGGCGTCTGCCGACGAGCAGCTTATCAGCCGTGTGAAGAAGGATGTAAGCATCTGGAACATCAATTCGTTTGCCGAGTTCTACATGCAGATATTCAACAAATATCAGGCTGACTACACCCAAGCCTGCCATAAGTTTATTAGCGAACGGGCACGTTTCATGAAGCGCTTGCAGACAGTGTCTTACATGCGTGTACTGCCGTCGCAGGCCAACTATTTCTGCTGTGAGGTGCTTGGCAAGTTCACGTCGCACGAACTGGCAAAGAAGCTCCTGGCGCAGTTTAATATAATGATAAAAGACTGCAACACTAAAACCTTCCTTGAGGGCAAGAACTTTGTCAGGATATCAGTGAGAGACACGGCCGACAACGACAGGCTTGTGGATGCACTGCTGGCTTTAGACAAACAATAACACAACAATACGCACGACATGAAAATATGTATCTGCGGAGGTGGAAACCTCGGACATGTAACAGCCGGATTTATTGCCGCAGCCGGCACCGATGAAGTGAGAATACTTACGCGCCGCCCGGCTCAGTGGGGCGAAACTTTGCTTGTCGACACTCCTGACCGTGGCACGCTCGAGGGCCGTCTGGCCTGCGTGTCGGCCGATGCCGCCGAAGTGGTGCCCGGTGCCGACATCGTTCTGCTCTGCCTTCCCGGCTTTTCGATAGAGTCTACGCTCAGCGAAATATGTCCGCATCTCTCTGCCTCCACGGTTGTGGGCAGCATCGTGTCGAGCACGGGCTTTTATTTCCATGCCAGGCGCCTGCTGCCTTCCGGCACACCTCTTTTCGGCTTTCAGCGCGTGCCCTTCATAGCCCGCACCTCGGAGTATGGCCACAGGGCGTCGCTCCTTGGGTATAAAAAGTCGCTGAGCATGGGCACGGACAACGTGGAGCATCCCGAACAGCTGCGTAGCGACATAGAGCGCCTCATGGCCACTCCGGTAACTCTTCTTGACAATATGTATGAGGTGAGTCTCACCAACAGCAATCCGCTGCTCCATCCCTCGCGTCTTTACAGCATGTGGAAAGACTGGAAGCCGGGTGATGTCTACAGCCGCAACAGCATGTTCTATGAGGAATGGACCGAAGAGGCGGCAGCCATTTATATCGCCATGGACAACGAGCTTAGCCTGCTGCTCCGTGTGCTTCCCGTTTCGCCAGGATGCATTCCCGGCGTGCTCGAATATTGCGAGAGCACCGACGCCGCCTCTCTTGCGGCAAAGCTGCGCTCCATAGAAGCCTTCAAGGGCATACCGTCGCCAATGAAGAAGGTCGACGGGGGCTATGTTCCCGATTTCTCGAGCAGATATTTCACCGAGGACTTTCCCTACGGACTTGCCATAATACGCAATCTGGCAAAAGAAAAACATATACCTTGTCCGGTTATTGACAAGGTTTACGAGTGGGGAATGAGCAAGATTTCATGACCAGATGTCAGTTGCGACAATACAAGAAAAGCCGGACAATGACCATTGCCCGGCTTTTCTTTTCTATTGTGTCTAAATCGTTTTTTCTTTTTCTTGATGCTATTCGCCGTCTTTCGGCTCGTTGCCGTCGGTCCAGTAAGCCTCGAAGCTGTGGGTTACGCGCTGGTCCACGGGCGGCAGCTTCATATAGTCGCCGTAGGTGCGGCTCAGATAGTCTTTATATCCTGCCATGGTCTTATACATTTTTCCCTCAAACTCAATGTCAACGTCGCCCTCTATGTCCTTTGCCGGCATGCATCCCTTTACCGACGGGCCGGCTTCGGTCATGTTGGCTACGGTGTTTGTAGGCTCCCGTCTTACCACCATGCGCTCAATCATGCCGTTTAGCATGCCCACGGTTACGGGCAGCATCTTGTAGCAATAGTAGGCCAGTGCCGACTTCAGATAGTTCCTCTTTGAAATTTTGCATCGCCTTATCTTATACAGCAGCCGCTTGCACTTGAATATGCGCTGCCTTTCGGCCTCGTTGTCGCTGACGTAGTCTACGGGGAATATGTCTACATAAACGCCAATCTGGTATCCTTCTGTTTCTGTCTCAACGAGCAGCGTGCGTGTGTCTACCACCTTTGCGAATGTGTAGAAGTAGTTTTTCTCCTTCTTCGGGTCGAGCACGCGGTAGCGTCCGCCAGCGTCAGTATAGAGTTTCACAAATCTGTCGTAGTCTTTTCTCGGCATATACAGGTCGAGGTCGTCGTCCCATGGTATGTATCCCTTGTGGCGCACGGCTCCTATAAGAGTGCCGCACGACAGAAAATACATTATGCCGTTGGCAGTGCAGAATCTGTGTATGTCGTCGAGTATGCCCGTCTGCACCTTGCGCAGTTCGGCTATGTCGGTAATTCGTTTCATATCTTTTCCGCGTAAATCAGTTTGATGCAAAGGTAATGCTTTTTTATGTTTTTGCCGCATGGCTTTGTAAAAAGTAGCTAAACATGGGCTGTCCTGCCGGGCGTTATGTGCCTGTTGGTGCAGGCGTTGAGGCCTGCATGGCGTCATCAGGTCAGCCGTACACCTTCTCGTAGCTTGTCTGCATCTGCCTAACGCCAAATTTTGCGGCAGCAAAGTCGTGTGCCATGCGGCCTAACTTGTCTTTGTCTTCCTTTGCCACAATGTCGTTGAATATGTGCATATAGGCGTCGATGCTGTTGCCGTTTACCTTCAGCGGCCAGTCATCGGGCAGGGTGTCGCGCAGTCCGGGACAGCTGTTGGCTATCACGGGCAGTCCCTCCATGCTTGCCTCGAGCGACATTATGCTCAGACCTTCAAACACCGACGGCATAAGCAGATAGTCGAACGACGAAAGATATGCCGGCAGTCCGTGTATTGGTCCGCGCAGACTTACGTTGGGCAGTCCGCCAAGCTTGCTTTGCACAAAGGCGTGCATGCTGCCGTCGCCCACCACATGGAAGAAGAAACGGCCGTCGCCGCTCAGTCTGCTGATAATCTCCACAAGCACGTCGATGCCTTTCTGAGGTTCGAGCCGTCCGGCAAACAGAATGTTCTTCTTGCCTTCAACTATTCCGTCAAATGGTTTCTGCGGCGAATGTGCCACGCCATTATATATAATAGGTGCGGTTTGGTGATATTCTGCGGCGTAGTTGTCGCGCACGGCTACGGATATGGCAATGTTTGAGTTGTTGCGTATAAAAAACTTTTCCACCCCCCCTCCAGTTTTCTTTAGGCCGGTCCACAGCCTTGTGTTGTGTATTGTGCGCACCACCTTGCAGTGTCGGAGCAGTGTCGGAAACACCTTGAAAAACGAGTAGACGGCAAGGTCGGGCATCTCGGTGTGGCTGTGTATCACGTCGGGGCGGTATTTCAGAAACAGAAAGATAAACCACAGCGGAAAGGTAACTGCGGCGAGACGTTCAAACAGATAGTGGAAATGCACTTCGGGCACAAATCCCCGGTGATATTTTATCCCCGCGTCTTCGAGTTCTTTTATAAAAACTTTGGTGAACGCCGAATGTGCGTGTATCAGTTCCACCACGTGATATTCAAAGTCGCTTGTCTGCGACTTGGCGATGTTCACGGCCACTCGCTCGGCTCCGCCCACATCGAAATGCGACACTATATGAAAAACTCGTCTCTTCTTATTCTGCATATCTGTTTATGGCAAAGTTGTTATATATGCAAAAATACGAAGAATAATTGAAAATGGAGAATTGAAAATGGAGAAATGAGAATTATGATTTGATTTTTAGTGTCTCAGTGGCTTCAGTGCCGTCGGATATGTAGCAACAAGACTAATGTGCCGGCAGATTTGTACGTGTTGTTGAGCGTAGCGAAAAATCTGCCGGAATTGAGTATAAGAATTTTCAATCCGCTTGCTTCCTATTTTTGATTTATAGGTATGTTTTGCAGATTGAAAATTAGCTTCGCTGACCGTTGGTTCTTATATTTTATACTGTCGAATTTTTCGCTACGCTCAACAACACGTACATATTTGCCGGAATATTAAAACAGATTATTTACGACTAAGTATTGCATTCAGCATAGCTTTCAGAATCTTTGTCTGTAACGGTTTTATCCTGATGCTCCTCCAAAGATGTAAGAGTATTGTTTTAGTGTCATTGAATCGCAGCGCATAAACTGCCCGCCGTGTATGCCACAGTGCTATATAGCTGCGCAGGTATTTGTCTTTACAGTTAAGTTTCAGCAGATTGTCGAAACATTCGTCAACCTTTTCGTGAGTGCGCATCATGCGGTTGGTTTCCTCAAAGTTATATATGTATGTGTATGAGAATGAAAACACCATGTCGTTTTCTGTCATGAGCCGTGCTATCATGTAAAGGTCTTCTCCTGCTTTAACGCCTACAGGAAATCTTATGCTGCCTAAAGCTTCGCGCCTTATCGCAAGCGAACATATATGTACGGGCATGTGCATGCTTGCTGCTGCATGAAAATAGCTTTTTACCACGCCTTCTCCGTCTTTGTGAGATTCTTTGAACACAAGATTCCTTATCTTGGGCTTTTCCTCATTTCCTGCTTCTCTTATTTTATAAGATGTAGCATAAACGTTGTAACCGGGATATTCGTCAATCAATTTTCTTAAAGTCTCCAGATGATTCGGCTCATATTCGTCGTCGGCATCAAGAAAAGTTATGAATTGGCCGGACGCAATATCTATGCCGTGGTTTCGTGCTGCCGACACCCCGGCATTTGCCTGGCGTACAATCTTTATTCTGTTATCTTTAAAAGATTTTACAACTTCAACGCTATTGTCTGTGCTTCCGTCGTCAACAATTACAATCTCAAAGTTGCTGAAACTTTGATTCAGCACAGAGCAGATGCTGCGCTTTACGCTTTGGCCTTTATTGTAGAGAGGAATAACTATGGTAAACATAATTATGGTGTTTGCATTATTATTAGACACTTTCAAGGCTGACAACTATATACCATACAACGGCCCGTCATCCTTATTTTTTACAAAGATAGTGAAAGGCGAGTGCAATACAAAATAAAACTTGTTTTATTTTTATGGCCGAGCCGCATCCTATCTTATTTAAAGATAGTGAAAGGCGAGTGCAATATAAAATAAAACCCGTTTTATTTTTATGGCCGAGCCGCATCTAAATATCGTTAAAAGGGTATATAGTTAAATTTATGTGCATAACTTTCTGGTTTTGCTGTTGTATGTTTTGTAAAAGCAGAAATTATTAATAAATTTGTGGAGAAAAACCGTAATAAAAAATATGGACAGAAACTGTGCGCCTATAGCAATGTTTGTTTATAATCGTCTTGACAACGTGATGAAGACAATAGAGTGTTTGACAAAGAATACGTTGGCTGACGATACGGAACTTTATGTCTTTTCAGACGGAGGCAAGGACGAAGCTTCATGGCAGCAGGTCAATGCTGTGCGCAATTTCTTCAGAACCGGCAGTTTTAACTTGAAAAAGGTTACGCTTATAGAACGTGAGGTCAACTATTATCTTGAGCGCAATATCATTGAAGGCATATCGCAGATATTGTCGGATTATGACAGAGTTATTGTTCTTGAGGATGATATTTGCACGTCGCCTTATTTTCTGGAATACATGAATGACGCGTTAGACTTTTATAAGGACACAAAAAGAGTGATGCACATAAGCGGTTTTACGCATCTTGATGTTCCGTATAAGGGTGATGTTTATTTCACACGTCACATGGCCGGTTGGGGATGGGCCACATGGGCCGACAGATGGAACGGCTACTTTGTTCATTTTAAGAGCCGTGAAGAGGCATTGCACAAAATGACTCCGGACATGATAAGGCAGATAGAGTATGGCGGGCGTTTCCGTTGTCTTGAGTCGTTAGACCGTAACCCCATACCTTGGGATATCTGCTGGAACATAAACATACGCACAAACAACGGATTGTGCCTGAGTCCTACGCAGACATTGGTAAGAAACTGCGGCATAAACAACGGCACTCACTTTCATTCTATGTCGGTGTTCGGCCATTATGAATACGACCGTGACTTTGTCTGTAGAAAGCTGGATGTCAGAAAGAATGTCGTTGAGGCCGATGATGAGGTGGAAAACCAGTTAAACCCTGCGGCCTTGACCGACCACGGATTCAGGTATAATCTGCTTGGAAAGATTGTCCGTTTCTTTTATGTCAGGTTTATTAAGTCCAAATCGCATTAATACGAAGAATAATTGAGAATGGAGAAATGAGAATGGAGAAATGAAGTTCGGCGCAAGCCAATTATTATTTGAGGATTTACATTATAGCTTGTCCGACGGATAAGCCACGCCCCATTCTTTGCGCAGGCTGTCCTACAAGCGGCATATACCAACAAGACTATTGTGCCGGCAGATTTGCAATCTGCCGGAATAGAATATAAGGATTTTTCAATCCGCTTACTTCCTATTTTTATTAATAGGTATGAGTCTCGGATCAAAGATCCTGATATTCGATGCTGTCGGATAGCATATCCGACAGAACATTACTCTTGTTGTTTCTCGATGCTGTCGAATTTTTCGCTGCGCTCAACAACACGTGCATATCCGCCAGAACAATAGCCTTGTTGCTTCTCTACAATTCTTATATTTATTGTGCCGACGGATATGTAGCAGCAAAGCTAATGTGCCGGCAGATTTGCAATAGCCCGTAGGGCTACACTTTTGTAACCGGGTGTGGCGAAGCTCAGCGAAGCCACGCCCGGCTGTCTTACAAGGCGAAGCATGCACCCGAAGAGATGCTACTTTAAAACATATATTCTGAATGAGTGCTTTTTTATAACAAGTATCACCACTTCGGGTGATTTCCCCTGTTTTTTACGTCCGTGGGTGTGCCACCCACGGTTACATAAGTGCAGCCCTTCGGGCATCTCTTACTAAATGTGTCGGTTCCGTGAACATTAGCCTTATTGCTTTTATGCTACGTGATAAAAAGTAAAAAGTCAGGACAAAAATTTTTTTCAATCTGGAAAACCAATTCGTAACGGATGTTAATTTTAAGCGCTTTCAGACCATATGATATTAACATTCGTTTGCTTTTATGCGCTGTTTCATTCAGAATAACGCCTGTTTTTATGCTCTAAAACGTTGCTTTTTGTCATGCAAATGGCACGTTTACGAATCGTAAACGGCCCACTTTTGGATGAAAAGTGGCCGAGTAATATTTTTTAACCATTGCCATTTTGTTCTGTAATCTTGGTAAAATCCGATATATCAACACTTTACCGAAAATGTCGATTTTGTGCAATTTTTCGCACCAAACCGCGGTTTCGTGATGAGCATGGCAATTCTGGAGAGGTTAAGTTTTAGGAGTTAAAGGAGTTAGAGTAGTTAAAGAAGTTAAAGTCAAATGCATTGTGGCTTAAAAAACGGATATGTAGCAACAACGCTAATTTTTAGTAGTTAAAGTAGTTAGAGGAGTTAAAGTAGTTAAAGTCAAATGCATT
>ERZ791608.1037-NODE-1037-length-10292-cov-2.519293_pt1 | contig 10292 bp, 10 predicted proteins | sample MGYA00510276_ERZ791608 | MGnify/ENA primary metagenome ERZ791608 (study PRJEB30046, sample SAMN00791908) | human gut metagenome | study: EMG produced TPA metagenomics assembly of the A metagenome-wide association study of gut microbiota in type 2...
AACCAGGAATGACAGGACCAGAATCTGTAGTGTTACCATTACACCATATCCCAATTTTATGTCTGCAATCGTTTTGTTTCCTGATTGCGATTGCAAAGGTACGCATTTTTTTTTAACTGACAACATTTTTACCGACTTTTTTCTAAAAAATCTCAAAATAATACGTTTTTTTACCCGAATTACGATAAATCAGTGTACCTTTGCATAAAATAAAATACATTTTTAGGGGTAAAAACAGAATGAAAATTCTTTTTCCTCAGAGATAAAAAAATTCAGAAAATAAATAACACCTTATTTTATTAATGGAACAAACAAAAAATTTAGTTGAGACAATAACTAAAGGTATTCAAGAAAAGAAAGGGTCAAACATTAACATAATCGACCTGAGCGGCATTGAAGGCACAATTTGTCATTATTTTATAATATGTCAGGGCAATTCGCCTTCGCAGGTAGAGGCGATAACAGACTCTGTTGAAGAATTTGCCCGGGTTCACGCCGGAGAAAAGCCGGTTCACGTTGTAGGACTCAACAATGCCCAGTGGGTGGCAATGGACTATACAGACGTAATGGTTCATATCTTCCTGCCCGAAGTGCGCGAATATTACAATCTGGAAAATCTTTGGGAAGACGCAAAACAGACCCGGATACCTGATTTTGACTGATTGGATTTACCCAAGAAATTTTCAAAAACATATTTAAGTTAGTTTAGACGAACAAATTAACAGAAACAACATGGAGCAAGATAAAAACAACAAGATGCCCAAATTCAGCATGAGCTGGATTTACATGCTTGTGATAATCGGCCTCATAAGCGTCTACCTCATGGGAGGAGACTCTATCGGCGGAAGCGCAAGCAAGAAGGTGTCTTACGATGAGTTCAGGGCATACGTCACAAAAGGCTATGCCTCGGAGATTGTGCTCAACAAGGACGAAAGCACCTTGAAGATGTATGTTAAGGCCGAGCACATACGCGACGTGTTTAAGGCTGGAACGAAAGAAGTGGGCAAGACTCCTTTTGTAACCAGCGAGTTCGGTAGCGCCGACAAGGTTGAAAGCTTTGTCGATGCGGAGCGTCAGGCCGGAAAGTTTAAGGGCAACCTTAACTACGAGAACAAGAAAGGGAGCGACCTGCTCACCATTCTTTTCAACATTGCACCTATTTTATTCTTTGTGTTCATCTGGCTGTTCTTCATGCGCCGCATGGGCGGAGGCGGAGGCAACGCCGGAGGCGTGTTCAACGTAGGCAAGAGCAAGGCAAAGATGTATGAAAAAGGAGCCGAGATTAACATCACATTTAAAGATGTTGCCGGACAGGCCGGTGCCAAGCAGGAGGTGCAGGAGATTGTTGAGTTCCTGAAGAATCCAAAGAAATATACCGACCTTGGAGGCAAGATTCCTAAGGGCGCACTGCTCGTAGGTCCTCCGGGAACCGGTAAGACTCTTTTGGCAAAGGCTGTTGCGGGCGAGGCCGGAGTTCCGTTCTTCTCTATGAGCGGTTCTGACTTCGTAGAGATGTTCGTGGGCGTCGGAGCAAGCCGCGTACGCGACCTGTTCCGCCAGGCAAAGGAGAAATCGCCATGTATCATATTTATCGACGAGATTGATGCCGTGGGACGTGCAAGAAGCAAGAATCCGGCAATGGGAGGAAACGATGAGCGCGAGAACACGCTCAACGCCCTGCTGACAGAGATGGACGGATTCGGCACCAACAGCGGCGTAATCATCCTTGCAGCCACCAACCGTGCCGACATGCTCGACTCTGCACTGCTGCGTGCCGGACGTTTCGACCGTCAGATCAATGTAGACCTGCCTGACCTCAATGAGCGTAAGGAGATATTCAAGGTTCACCTAAGACCTGTAAAGACCGACCCGTCTGTAGAGATTGACATGCTTGCACGTCAGACTCCGGGATTCTCTGGTGCCGACATAGCCAACGTATGTAATGAGGCTGCGCTGATAGCAGCCCGCCACGACAAGAAGTTTGTCGGCAAGCAGGACTTCCTTGATGCCGTAGACCGTATTATCGGCGGTCTGGAGAAGAAGACCAAGGTTATGACCCAGGGCGAGCGCCGCACCATCGCGCTGCACGAGGCAGGACATGCCACGATATCATGGTTCCTCGAGCACGCCAACCCGCTGGTAAAGGTGTCTATCGTTCCGCGCGGAAGAGCGCTTGGTGCAGCATGGTATATGCCTGAGGAAAGACAGATAACGACAAAGGAGGAGATGCTCGACGAGATGTGCGCCACACTGGGCGGACGTGCTGCCGAAGAGCTGTTCACAGGCCACATATCAACAGGAGCTATGAACGACCTTGAACGCGTTACAAAGAGTGCTTACGGCATGATAGCTTACGCAGGTATGAGCGACAAGCTGCCCAACATCTGCTACTATAACAACAACGAGTATAACTTCCAGCGTCCTTACTCAGAGACAACCGCCAAGATAATGGACGACGAGGTGCTGAAGATGATCAACGAGCAATACGACCGCGCGAAGAAGATCCTTACGGAGCACAAGGATGGCCACAACAAGCTGGCGGAAATGCTGCTTGAACGCGAGGTGATATTTGCTGAAGACGTTGAGACAATATTCGGCAAGCGTCCGTGGGTTAGCCGCTCTGAAGAGATTATGGAGGAAGAGGGAAAAGACTCTAAGGCTGAAGGAGAAAGCGACAAAGCTCTGCCCGAAAGCAGCGAGACTGACAACAACGCCGTAAATCAGGAACCGGCATCTGAAAGCAATGCTGAAACCGGCATTTCTGACGGCAATGACAATTCTCAAGAAACAAAATAGATGAGATATGAGTGACAAGATGAAGAACCTTATTGTAAGAAGCATCACGGGCGTGTTCTTTGTGGCAGCCATCGTGGTATGCTTCATGAGACCCATCGCCATGGAGTTTCTGTTTGCTCTCGTAACAGGACTGACGATATGGGAATACTGCGGACTGGTGAACGACGTAAAGGGCGTACAGGTAAACCGCTTTATAAGCACTGTTGCCGGTGTATATTTCTTTCTTGCCGTAGGAGGCTTCTGCAGCGGAATGATTCAGAGCGGTGCCGTGTTCATACCATATCTGCTTACAATAGTATATCTCTTCATCAGCGAGCTTTACATGAAGACGGAGAACGCGATAAACGACTGGGCTTACACCATGCTCGGACAGATGTACATCGCTCTGCCCTTCTCTACCATCAACGTGCTCGCATTCAATGCCACTCCCGACGGCAATGTTGCCTACAACTATATGATACCGCTCTGCGTGTTCATATTCCTCTGGGCCAACGACACGGGCGCCTACTGCAGCGGCTCGCTCTTCGGCAAGCATAAGCTGTTTCCGCGCGTATCGCCCGGCAAGAGCTGGGAAGGCTCCATAGGCGGCGCCATCATCGTGCTGGCCGTGGCATGGCTGATAGGATATCTCGACGCACAGAACGGCAACACATCAGGACTTACCATACCGCAGTGGATGGGCCTTGGTCTTGTTGTAGTTGTATTCGGCACATGGGGCGACCTTGTTGAGTCGCTCTTCAAGCGCACCCTTGGCGTAAAGGACAGCGGCAACATTCTGCCCGGTCACGGCGGAATGCTCGACCGTTTCGACTCGTCGCTCATGGCCATGCCTGCTGCCGTTATATATCTTTACTCGCTGACGCTGTTCTGATTAGCAGACTAACCAGTTGCAATATAAACATAAACTGGCGTCATGCTTTCATCTGACATGGAAGGATGACGCCGGTTTTAATTTGAAAAACACATATTAATGCTCACAACTGCATGCCATAAAATGCTGAATGCGACAGACTCTCCATACAAAACATCTGTAAGAAAAGTAACATCTACAAACAACAAGAACATACAAGCCATGAAAAACAAAATAAACAGAGAAAAGACATTTACAGTTATAACCATTTTGTGCGCAGTAATAATCATCGGAGCAATAGGTCTATGCCTTTACACGGCAATCGGACATCCTGAAGATGCCGTTTATTATGCAGTAGTAATCGCCATAATGGCATTTACGATTCTCTATGTCTACCTCATTTCGCCAAAGTCAATAGAGCTTAACGACACTTCGCTCATAATGCACAAAGTTGTAGGAAAAATAATAATACCACTCGAAGACATCAAGGAAATAAGACCATACGACCAAAGCGGACTTCGCCTGTTCGGAAGTGGCGGTCTGTTCGGAAGCATTGGCCTGTTCACCAATAATGACATAGGCAGACACTACGACTATGTAGGCGACTTCTCCGAGGCATTTCTCGTAGTATTAAATTCCGGCAAGAAATATGTTTTCAGCTGCGAAAACAGCGACAAGGTTATAGAACAGGTACGCAGCAATATCCGGAACTGAAAAGATGTGAATGAAATTTATCCGCAAACAAAAATATTGGACAGCATTATAAAGACGGCATTTATATAAGATTCGTTATCATCCAATATAGACTTTTACAGATTTCACACAAATAAGCTCTTTATTTACGCAATACATAAAGTCCTTTCCGTATGCCTCATAAAAGCATTTGGAAAGGACTTTATGTTTACCCAAAATCAGCCATTAGACCGCACATCGCTTTATCCATTTTGTGCATTCATGCTTTCAGACTGAATCCTAATAAACCGATTCGGGTTTATTGAATTCCGTGATGCAGCCGCATTAGCCAGTTGTCATCAACGCCATCAGAGAGAGTATTTTGTTACGGCACAGGCATTACGGTCAATAACTGTCCATTATATCAGAATCGGCTCTTTATGTCGCTGTTGCTGTAGGTCTTTCTCTTGCTGCGTATCTCCTTGCCGAAACTATACGAGAAGCCCAAGGTTACAGACAAAGGCGAATAGTCGTTGTTGAAATGCATGCTCATTCCGTTGTTTGAAATACTTACACCCTTAACATTTCCTGCAAACAAGTTGCTGACTCCCAACTTCATATTAAGGCGTCCCTTAAGGCACGAATAAGCAATACCGCAACTCATTGAGAATCTGCTATCAATAGTTTGAACCACATTTTTGTCTTTCCCCGAATAAGTGGCGGTAACATATCCTGTAAGATTACGGTGTCTGTCGAAAATAAACCTCAGGTCACCCATGGCAAAAGCCTTGAGAACATGCTCGTTGCTCAAGCTATAACGGCTGTCGGCAGTGGTTTTACAATAAAACAACTCTCCAAAGACATAAGCCCTCAGCCATGACAGCTTTGTGAAACAGAGGCTAAGATCCACTCCGCAGCCTTCCTTGTCGTAAGCATTCTGCCATTGCGTGTTCGAAGAGCCGTCGGCAGCATTCATCTGCGTAACCTGTCCTATACAGTCAAACTCCTTTGCTGCCCTCAGCTCCAGACCGAGTTCAAGTCCGCTGCAAAGCACTATGTTGTTGGAAAGTCTTACTCCATACCAGTAGTTTGGCTTTATTGTAGGGTTGCCCTGGGCTGTTGAGTTGGCACTCAGATAAGCCGTAAACGGATTGACCACCTGTATGCCCGGACGTCTTATTCCGCTGAAAACGCTGACGCCAAAGGTTGACCCGTTGCCCGACCTGTACATCACATTCACAGTCGGAAACAGTCTGCCGTAGTTGTCTGTTGCCAATGTCCCGTTGCCGTTTTCTGACTTTGTATGCGTAAGTTCATATCTTCCGCCGAGCACCATGTCGAAGTGTCCCAATGACTTGTTGAGCGACAGATATCCGGCATAGATGTCTTCCGAATATGTAAAGTCGTCATTTTGCACGGGAAGTGTGGAATAGTCATATAGCGAGGAGTTTCTCGTCTCTGTGAGAGACGTCTTTATTCCTGCATAAAGCTTGATGCTCCAGGGCAACAGAGTTGAATAGTCGAGCGCAAAGCTCAGTCCCTTAAGATGTGCGCCCACCTGATTGCGAAGATAGTCAACGCTGTCTGCACGCTGTTTTCATAATAGTAAGAGTTGAAACTGTAGTCACGGTCATTATCAAACTTAAAAAGGTCCATTATGAAAGATATCCTGTTGGTGGTGCTCCAGTTTATGTCGATATAAAAGTTAAGGTTCATGTTTCGCCCGTCACGCAGTTCAAGCGACGGCGAGCGACTCTCCACTGTCATCACCCCGGCCATGTCGTATGTGTTCTCAAAGGTCGTGCTTGGATAATTTCTGTATGTATCTATATAATAAGCCTCAATGCCTACTGTTGAAAGCGAATCAATCATAAAGTCTAACGAGCCGGAAATGTTATAGTTGTTGTTTCGCCAGCCCATGTCCGTATGGCTCTTTCGCGTCATGTCTGTAAAATATTTCACATTGCTTTCAGTATATGCAACGCTGCCGTAATTCCAGCTTGCATTGAGCGATGCCGTAACGCGCTTTCTCTGATAGTTAAGGTTCATGCGGGCTGCGTTGCTCCACTTGTCGGCATAGGTTACATCGTCGCCAACTTCGCCGCCTATATAGTCGGCACCTCTTTCTGTTATTATGTTTATGATGCCAAAATCGCTTCCTGCATCATACTTTGCGCCTGGCGATGTTATCACCTCTATCTTTGCCACATTTGACGCCCTGTGCGACTTCAGTATATTGATCAGCTCACCCTCAGGGATGGTTTTCATACGTCCGTTGAACATGACCCTTACGCCGTCACGTCCCGGTATTCTGATGTCGTTGTCCGTAACCAATATACCTGGCACATTGCTCAGCAAGTCTAGCAGGTCGGTTTTGCCCTTGCGCAGCCTTATTGCGTCTACTATAAATTTGTCGGCTTCGCGCTTTATCAATTTCTCGCTCACCACTACTTCCTGAAGATCTATCTCGTCAGACACAAGTGAATCAGACTTATTTACGTTTTGAGCAAACGTATTTAAAGCAGAAAACATTGAAAAGACAAATATCAACTTTATATTTTTCATAGGCTAAGCATAGTTTTATTTCAAAATATATTCAGATATATTCCTTGGAGCCTTTGCACGTCTTAAACCAATAGTAATCACAATGCTCCTCTCCGTATACCTTACAATGTATTGGTGTATCAGCTATTTTTACATCAATCAGATGTGCCTTAATTTCAGCATGCTCCATCTGGGCAACATTATTCTTACCGCCCATATTCAGCTGCCATTTTCAAGGGCATGTCATTTCACAAATTTAATATATCATTATCATAATTTATGACATCGCAAAATAAGAAAGAAAAAATGAAACCAGCAAACTATTTCGCAAAAATATTCTAAATTTATTCCTTTTTCTAAAGCGATTGTATAAATCCGTCCCACATCTTTGGCTCAGCATCCTTGCCGAAAGCCTTCTTATACAAACGTTTACGCGCTGATGACACCGAATTGCGTTCTTTGTTAGTCAGTATTGATATATCAGCCGGCCTGAGTCCTATTTTCAGCAACAGACACAGACGATATTCATATTCGCTTATCTTGCATAATTCTGTCAAACGATCCTTAAAACCTGCATAATGTCTGTTGACTTCGGCATCTAGCATCAGCCAATAGTCTTTAGGTATTTTTTTATCACACCTCTCGCAGGTGTTATCGTTCAAGACAGCCCTTATCTTTCTACATATGTCAGAATTAGCGAGTTTGCTTTGTGACAACTCTCTGTTTGCAATCTGCATATTGGCTATTCTGTTCTGATTCTCAAGCTGTTCCCTGCTGGCCTTCAGCTCGGCTGCAAGACTTTCGTTACAGTCTACGACTCTGGCAAGACGGACATTCAGACTTTCTATCTTACGCTTGTTTTCATCAACAAAAGCACTGCTTTGCTCATACTTTTCTTTCAGATACTTTGTCTCATTCTCATATTTTATCCGCTCAGACATACGCTTTTTCTTTAGATGAGATATAAAAGCAAAAAAGGCAAAAATCAACGAAATGCACATAAAAACAAATATATAAACAATATACCTATTTTCAGCCAATTCGTATTTTAACCTGATATTTTCTTTCTCCTTTTCTGTATAATTATAAACTGCATCAATTCTTGCAATATCTTTTGTCTTTATAATATTTTGGACAGAATCTGAATATGTTTCATATTTGTCAAAGAAATATGCCGCCCTAATCAAATCATTTTTTCGTAAATAATAATGTCCAAGCCATTTTGAAGCCCCATATTTGGCATAAACATTATCTAAATCATAAACCTTTTCATACAGATTCACAGCTTCATCTGTTCTGCCGACCTTATCATATATCTTCGCAACAATAACCAAAACAGCCCTAGCATTTATCCTGTTAACACGGCTCAACGCACGGTTAGCATACATCAACGCCTTACCATATTCACTTTGCTTATAATAATGCTTCGCTATTTGAGCAAGGATATCGGTTTCAAGCAAACTGTCATTTGCTTCCTTAGACAAGTTCAAGGCCTGTTCAAAACATTCTGCTGCCTGACTTTCATTTTTAACACGCTGATAACAATAAGCCATACCGCACAATGAATATGCCTGACTTTTTTTGTTCTCTATTTTTTTATTATACAAATAAGAATGTCTGAACGCCTTCAATCCTTTATAATACAATCCTTGATAAAGAAAGATATATCCCATCTGCGAATAAGCCTTATATCTCAACGGACTAGCCGTGTCAGCCAATTCTATCGTTTTCTGAAAATATGGCAAGGCACGCGTGTCATCGTTCATGTCGTTATACACACGTCCAGCATAATAATATGCCATAGGCAGGAGCCGTTTGTCGCCCTCATTCTCATAATAATCAAGGAGACGAAGCATCAGCGTGTCGGTTGTATGGGCTACATACAACTTATCTTCAGTCTTAATGCGCAGCAGATCATAATAGTTTCGGTCTGCCTTGTCGGCAGCATTTATCTTCGGAGCTATGCTGTCGAGCATTGCCAAAGCACGGTGCGGGGATATATCGGCTACACTGTCTATTGCAGGCAACACTTCATTGTGAGGCGAACGCTCAACGTCACAGCCGGCAGATATAAGCACGCATAGCACTATTATTATACAGTTAAATATATTCATGAGTTTTAGATGATATCATTCATTACTTATAAAAACAAAAGATTCTGCCGATATTTCTTGCACTGATGCTTTTTGAGGAGAAGCCGCTCCCAAACCTATAGCCAAAGCTAAAATCAAAAATAATTTCTTCATTTTCTTTTGTTTTTTTATTAATTACTATTTAAAGTCCGGACTATTTCGTTTTTTATAAACTAAATTCAACCCTCACCATACATTCACGCGGCCTCAGCTTTGTAACGGTGTACATCTGCTGAGTGTCGGTTATCTGGCGGCGTTCATATTCATCCTTTCCCAAAATATTGCTGCATGTCAGGCTCACTTCATAACGTTTGGTGCGATAAGATACCGACAAGTCGGCAAAATAGGTGAACGAAACGGCCTTGTCGTTGCCGTGGTATATCTCGTTGCTTAACTCTATGTTAAAGCGTCCGGGCATGAAGTAGCACTTCAGACTGTGACAGAATGAACTTAGCGACGACGGCAACGAGGCGCCCGAACGGCACTCCTGTCTGACATAGCTGAACTGACTCTGCTCTTCGACAGAGAACCAGCTGCAAGGCTGGAGCGAGACTGTTGCCGTGGCTCCGGCCATCTGCGTCTGAAACGGCGTAAGCACATTCTGCAAGAGCATGTTATAATCACTCCACTGCCATCGCCCCGACAGCGTAGTAATCAGATGATCCACGTTCCAGCTTTCGCTTACACGGCAGTTTAATCCGTGCATAACGCTGTTTGATGTAAGGTCTGTGGCCCGCGACTCATACACATTGCCGTCCACATTCATTGAGTAAAGCCGCTGATTGCGCATATTGGTAAAGACATACCCGACAGTGGCAAACAGGCCTTTTATAACATTCTTATATTCTATATTGGCGCTTGCCGTGTGCATCAATGTGTTGCTGAGCTTGCCCAGTCCTTCTGTCTTCGTGATGTAATCGGTGAACACAGGTATATCGAGCATTGACAAAAAGCCTTCGGGCTTCCACGAGCAGTTATACGTTGCCGTTATGCCGAAATCGGAAACTGGCATAGCTCTGAAAAACAGATTAGGCTCAAATGTAATGTTGTCCTTATGCTGTACGCCATACGTCCGGCTTGTCCAGTAAACAGGCGCAGATGCGACAAAATTAATAATGGCGGTCTTATACGACAGCGACGGTTTCATGAAAGTTCGCCATTCGGTGTACTTCCTTACGGCATCCACGTCCTGCCGGCTTACGCCTATATGCTGCGCCTTCATGTCTGTGCCTATATTATAATTAAATGAATGTCCGCAAGTTGCCAATCAATAAATTCGATGTTTAAAGTTCGCCCTA
>ERZ791608.1070-NODE-1070-length-9974-cov-2.481601_pt1 | contig 9974 bp, 4 predicted proteins | sample MGYA00510276_ERZ791608 | MGnify/ENA primary metagenome ERZ791608 (study PRJEB30046, sample SAMN00791908) | human gut metagenome | study: EMG produced TPA metagenomics assembly of the A metagenome-wide association study of gut microbiota in type 2...
TGAGATGAAACCAGCGCATGACGAACAAGCGTATGGCCAGTGAATGGGTTATCAGCACACAATTTTGTGGATAATCTTCACGCAAGAAGTCACGATGAAGCGAACCTAAGAGGTCATTGATACGGTCGTACACATCCGTGCCGGCTTCTCCTCCCGGAAAACGGTAGTAGAAAATGCCATAGTCCCTGCGCTCTTTCTTCAGTTGCTGCAACTCGGCATACGTGCGAAGGTATCCCCATTCCTGTTCACGCAAACGAGGTTCCTCGCTGTATTCAAACTGGTTTCTCGGGAAGCTGCGCGCTATGTTCTCAAAGGTGGAACGGGTACGCCAAAATGGAGAAACATAAAAATACATAGATTCCTCATCCACCAGTTCCCTCAACTTTTGTCCGGCTTCACGGGCCTGAGCTACTCCTTTTTCTGTCAGTTCAATGGTATAATCCGGTTCTGTGGCAAATTTGCTTTCGTCGGTATTGGCATGGCATTCTCCATGACGTATAAGAATAATTCGATGTGGTTTCATAAAAGATTTTTTATTTTATCATTCTTTTTCATCTTTCTAAATATGTACGATGTATAAAATGCAATATAGAAATTTTTTCTTACATTTGACCATAAGATGTGATGAAACGATTCATATACATATTTATCATGCTGCTTTGGATGATTTCTTATGCCACGGCACAAGAGTCTCTTCCCTGCAGGGGAACCGCAACCACCGTATTGAACGTGCGTTCCGGACCCGGCATCAGCTATGCGCGCGTCGGACAGCTCAGTCGCGGACAGGAGGTCAATGTCATTCAGAAATCAAGCAACAACTGGGTACAGATTGAGTTCGGTTCACAAAGGGGATATGCCTACTCCAAATACCTGAAATTCTCTCCTTTGCCCCAAAAGGCAAACTCTCCGCCTGCCAAATCGTATTCCGGTTCCTCTTCATGGAGTTTCTGGTCAGTAGTATGGAACATCATTACCTGGGGACTGGGTATTTATTTGGGACTGGTGGTGCTGTACTGGCTGTTGAAAATACTTATTATCTCCTATTTCATCGTATCGGCCTGCCTTACCTTTACGTTCAGGATGTTGAGTCTTCCTTTCTTCTTTCTTAATGCCCTGCAGCGATACCTAGCAAAGCCATGGTTTATCTTCTTCAAGAAAAACCGTTTCAGCAACGCCACCAATGAGAACCTGCGTTTCATTTTCTATTTCCTGCAATTCCCGTTCTATGTCCTGCTGTTTCCATTGAGAATTGTCAATGCTGTCTTTTTCAATCTCCTGGTACATTGTTCCTTCGAAATGTTCAATTATGTGATGGAAGTAATTTTACCCTCAGAAGACAAGGAAGGGCATGACGATTTTATCCGATGGATTTTGTTCTTACCCTACAGAATCATCAAATACGTGGTATGGCATGGCTCGCTGACCATCATTGAAAGCGCGATATGGACGGTAATAGAAGTCTTTTTACCTACTCTGACCCTCTTTCACGGTACCTCCAATGACGCAGCCGAATCCATCGTAGCGTGCCCTAATCGGGGAAGTTACCGGGGACGAGATGTAGGAATCTGGCGCGTAGGTGGCGGTAATTATGCTGGAAACGGCATTTATTTTGCACCGGCACGCAGTACGGCCCGACATTATTCCGCAGGAGCCATCATCGTCTGTCGCGTAACACTGGGAAGTACGCTCGACCTTGGCATGGCGCCTTATCATGTGTATTATCAATGCGGGAAACCCAACGCACTGGAAGCCACCCGCTGGGGACTGGAGAATAATTATGTGACGGGAGAATGGTGGCGTCCCGACGAAGGATGGTGGGAATACTGCATGTACGACTGGCAGAACCGCTACAACTACAGCTGGCGCATACGTCCGCTTTATGTAATCGATCTTGATAGCGGCTACATACAGCGCATCCCTGGTGGCATGTGCCACTGGCTTTTCCGGAAAATGGTCATTATGGACCTGCTAAATTCCATGCTCGGCGATTAAAAAAATGCGGGGAACGGCTTGTCTACCATTCCCCGCCTTTTCATATTGTTTACAGCGCAGCCTTCGGAATGGAAAGGATGTCCTGTTCGTTCAGCGGAGCAAACGTGCCCGGTGCGTCCAGTCCCTCATTCACAGCAATGTGATGTGCCATTTCTTCCAGACGGGAATCGTCAATGCCTACCTCACGCAAGGTCATCGGCATGCCCAGACTCTTGAAGAACTGTGCGGTACGTGCGATGGTCTGCTCGGCAATTTCCGACGGAGCCTGATCGGCAGCCAGTCCGAAGACGTTCACACCAAATTTCACGATGCGTTCCTGTGTGCGCTCGTTGAGCACGTGGCGCATCCAGTGTGGTGTAATGATGGCCAGACCTTCTCCATGCGTAATGTCATAATATCCCGACAAGGCATGTTCGATGCCGTGCATGGGCCAGGGAGAACCGCCGGTACCGAGGGCCAGCAGACCGTTGCAGCCAAAGGTGCAGGCATACATGATTTCGGCACGTGCTTCGTAATCGTCCGGTTTCTCCAGTGCAATCGGAGCATATTTCATCAGGGTCTTTACCAACGTTTCACAGAAACCGTCGGCCACGGAATTGGAGGCATGAGTGAAATACTGTTCCATCACATGGTTGATGGCATCGGCTACTCCTGCTGCCGTGTGCTTGGCATTGACCGTAAAGGTGTAGGTCGGGTCAAGGAAAGAGCAGGCCGGGAACAGATGCGGGTCGATATAAGCCACCTTGTCGTTGGTCTCTGTGCGGGAAATGACTCCTCCGGCATCGTACTCACTGCCTGTAGCGGCCAGGGTAAGGATGTCCACAATCGGCAGTGCAGCCAGCGTAGGAGCCTTTCCGATAATCAAGTCCCAGGTCTCGCCGTCGTATTTGGCACCTCCGGCAATGGCTTTCGAACAGTCGAGTACCGAACCGCCACCCACAGAAAGAATCACGTCAATCTGCTGTTCCTTGCAGATGCGTACGCCTTCCACTACACTGGTAGAGTATTTCGGGTTCGGCTCAATCCCACCCAGTTCAAAGATTTCAAAGTCTTTCAACAGTTCTTTCACGCGGTCGTACAGGCCGATACGTTTGATGCTTCCTCCACCGTATGTCAACAGGATGCGACGTCCGAACGGGCGCATCACCTCTGGCAGTCCAGCCACTACATCCCGGCCAAAAATCAGACGGGTCGGGGTTTGATAGTCAAAGTTCTTCATTGTTTGTTCCTTTTTGTCATTTCAATTATGGATGTGGCAAAATTACGCAAAAGAAACCATAGACAATGATACAAATTACCGATGTTTCTACCCCAATGCTCGATTTTACATTTGTTTTATATCTGCCATTCTATAACACGGATATAGGTATTCCCGAGAATAAGTATTACATTTGCCCGAAAATAAAATTGACAGATGATGAAAGAAGAAGTGATAGAACTGGACACAGTGGATAAATACAACAAATTCTTCAAAGTGGAGACGTATCATCCCATGGTTACCGTGGTAGACCTTTCAAAGATTACTCAGCCTGCACAGCCATTTACCATAAATTATGGCATCTATGCCTTGTTTCTGAAAGATACGCTCTGCGGAGACATTACCTACGGCCGGCAGCCTTACGACTACCAGGAAGGAACCATTGTCTGTTTTGCACCGGGACAGGTGGCTTCCATCCACGCGCAGGAAGGAACGCGTCCCACCGGATACGGACTGCTCTTCCACCCGGATTTTATTCGCGGTACCCAACTGGGACATGACATCCGGAATTATTCTTTCTTCTCTTACGAAGCCCGCGAAGCCTTGCACCTCTCGGAAGAAGAACGGCACACGGTGATAGACTGCCTGCATAAAATCGATACGGAGCTGAAACGTCCTGCCGACAAGCACAGCCGGCGGCTGATTACGGCCAACATCGGACTGCTGCTGGATTACTGCATGCGTTTCTATGAGCGGCAGTTCACCACACGCGAAGCCTCCAACAAGGACATCATCGTACGTTTTGAGCAGCTGCTGGACGAATACTTCGACGGACAGACACCTCAGGAAGAAGGACTGCCTACGGTGAAATATTTTGCTGAACGGGTATTCCTCTCGCCCAACTATTTCGGCGACATGATTAGTAAGCAGACGGGGAAAACGGCGTCCGAGTACATCCAGTCAAAGGTAGTGGAAAGAGCCAAAGACATGCTGCTTTCTACCACCAAGCCCATGAGTGAGATTGCCTACAGCCTGGGCTTCCAGTATCCGCAGCACATGAGCCGCATGTTCAAGCGGCTGGTAGGTCACAGTCCCAATAAATACAGAACGCAGCAAAGGGGCTGAACCGTCTTTTTACTTGTTCTTCTGATTATCCTCCGCATACTTGGAAGGAGACACGCCAAACATATCCGTAAAATGCTTGCGGAACGTGGGCAGATCATTGAAGCCCACGCGCTCGGCTACCTCCGTGACCGGGAGACTGGTTTCCATCAGCAGGAATGCGGCCTGCGTCATGCGGATGTGGCGAATCAGTTCCACAGCCGACAGGTCGGTGTGCTGTTTCAGTTTGCGGTAGAGCGTAGCCTGACTCATGTGGAGTTCTCCGGCCAGCACTTTGACATTAAACTCGGGATTGCTGGCATGGCCCTCGATGCACGACAGCACCTGTTGCATGAACTCACTTTCGGTGCCTTCGGGTTTCTCTGCCGATACGGAAGAAGTATGTAGCAGCGTACGGGTGTAAATCTGCTTCAAGCGACGACGCATGTCGAGCAGATGGGCCACCTTGGCCAGCAGCACTTCCGGATTGAACGGTTTACGCACATAATCGTCGGCTCCACGATAAGAAGCTTCCACACTGTCCTTATCCTCTGCCTTGGCCGTGAGCAGCAGAATGGGAATGTGAGCCGTTTCCTTCCGCTTGCGCAACTCGGCACAGCAGGTAAAGCCGTCCATCACCGGCATCATTACATCCGACAGTACCAGGTCGGGCACTTGTTCTACGGCCACCTTCACTCCCTCTTCCCCGTTCTCCGCTTCCAGTACCCGATAGTATTTCTTCATCAGGTCGCGCAGGTAACGGCGCATGTCGGTATTGTCTTCTATGATAAGCACCGTCTGGCGGGCGGCGGGACGTTCTTCCTCCGTTTTCTGTGAGGTTTCTTCCGCTTCCGGCAACAGCATCAGGTCTGAGATATTTTCTCTTCCCTTTTCTTTATCATCCGCGTCCGGAGTTTCATCCCACGTGCAATCGTCTTCTTCAAAATGCGATTTTCCTTCGGGCAGGTACACAGCGAACAACGTTCCTTTTCCCGGTTCACTCTCCACGTTCACTCGTCCGTGATGCATCTCCACAATGTGCTTCACGATTTTCAGTCCCACTCCCATGCGGGTAGAGACTGCCGGATCTGCATCGCCGGTTACGAAAGGCTCAAAAATATGCTGCAGCAATCCGGCATCTATTCCTTTTCCGGTATCCGTCACCGAAATGCAGCAGAAAGGTTTCTGATCGAACTCCTTCCGTTCTACCGAGAGACTGATTTTTCCTCCTTCGGGTGTGTATTTAAAGGCATTCGAAATCAGATTCTGAATGACCGATGAAAGTTTCTCCCGGTCGGCCCATATCGTAATATGTTCCGACCCCTGCACCCATGCATACGTTATCCGGCGTTCGGCTGCCAGCGGCTGAAAACCTTCTGCCACATCCCTCATCAGGGATAGCACATCCACTGCGGACAGACGCAGTTTCACCATACCGGCTTCTGCTTTCTGGATATACAGCAAACGGTCGGTCAGAGTATGCAGTCCTTCGGCATACTTAAACATGACGGACAGACGACTATAAAACGGATGTGCGGGTGTAATTTTTGAGAGCAGTTCACGTAGCGGAGACAAGATAAGGGTAAGCGGAGTGCGCAGTTCATGGGCTGCCATCGTGAAGAAAGCCTCACGCTCCTTGCGAAGTTCCACTTCCTTGTTACGCTCCATATTGACCGTAAACAGTTCATGTTCCAGACGCAGTTCGTATTGTATCCGCTTTTGCTTCAATCGCACGCGATGCAGGTAAATCAGCACGATACTAATCAGCCCAGCCGCCACAAGCAGACGGAACCAAAGAGTTTCACTCCAGTGAGGAGCAATCACCACCTTCAGGGTACTGACATCCCCTTCACTCTGGTCCTGGAAAATGGTCTTCACCTGGAAAGTATAGGTACCGGCCGGCAGACGGTCGTACGAGATTTTTTCTCCTTCATCGGCCATAATCCATTCCTCCTGATAAGGATACAGGCGGAAAAGGTATTTCTGGAGTTTGGTCAGATAGAGCAGATTGGTAAACAGCAGGGAGAAACTGCGGTTCTCATGCGTCAGGTGCAGTTCAGAGGTATAAAGGAGCGACTGGGGCAACACCACCTGCCCGTTGACCTTCTGCCCGATTTGTACGGGGGTGTGGTTCACTTCCAGGTCGGTAAAAATCACCCGTCCCTTTTCCTTCGGATAATTAAAGCGAAGGTCGGAAGGACGGAAATAGGTCAGCATGCTGTGGTTTCCCCAGAAAAGAAAGTCCTTGCCGAAAAAGACGGAGCGGTTGCTACCCGAAATATAATAGTTATAGAATGACTGCAAATGACGGCTCAGGCGGGAAATACCGGAGTTGGAGCCTACCCAAAGAGAGTGGTCATTGTCTTCGGCCAGTGCGGTCACAAAATTGCTGCACAACCCCTGGGCGGTAGTATAACGGGTCAGGATGCTGTCTCCTTCCGGCGAACAGGCCACCAGACCGCTTCCGGCGTATCCTGCCCACAATTTCTTGTCTGTCCCATACAGCAGGGCACGGACTTCGATTTCCGTATCCGGCATACCGGCCCTGGCTTCGTATCCGGCATGTGTCCGCAGCACCTTGGTACCGCTCATCCACAGCCGGAGCAAGCCTCTTCCGGTTCCCAGCCATAAAGTCTGATTATCACCGGCCGCCAACGCACGTATATGGATATGATCCGGGATTTGCGGATTACTCCAGCCGATGTGCGTTGAAGTTCCCCGCTGAAAATCCACCCAGTACAGGCCGTCGCTGGTACCCGCCCAGCACTGTTCGTCCGAAACCATAAGCAGGCTCCATACCACTGGAGAAGGCTGTCCGAGAGTGCCAATCCGCATGTCATCCCATTTCCGGTCTTTTCCGTAACGAAGCACCCGTCCGTCCTGCGTACCGAACCAAAAACCTCCATTCTTGTCCGGCGAACTGCAAAGCACGGTTTTCAGGCCCGGAATGCCGGTATCAAACGATTCAAACGACAGCGAATGTGATACGTCAAAAGGCTGCGTGCTCCGCAACACTCCCTTGTGAAACGTAGCCAGCCAGACGTAACCATCTTCGTCCATCTGGATGCCACAGATTTCATTGGAACGGGTCTGTGCATACTGGTGATAAAACAGCTGGCGCAAGTCGGAAAACAGCACCCCTCCTCCTTCGGTGCCAATCCACAACAATCCTTCCTCGTCGTAATAGCCCGAAATCATGCGTGTCTCGAAATATTGTTTTCCGTTATGAATGAAAGACTGAAAATCGCGCAACTTGATTGCCCGTTCCGGCGTAAGACTCAACAAAGTATATCCGTTCCATGTAACGGCCAGGTACCGGGAATTCCCTATCGGGAGCAAACGAAAGACATCGTTATGCGACAGCTGCTCCCCCATTCTTTCTGAAATATACTGCCAGTGATGCAACTTTCCGTTTGTCAGGTCGTAACCATACAATCCGTCACCCACGGTAGGAATCCAGATGAACGAATCATCGTTCAGCAAAGAAGATACCCACCTGCCGGACGACAACTGCCCGTCACAGACTTTCTTCAACTGCCTTTGTCCGGGCGTAAAACGATAGACAGTTCCATTCCGGCTTGCACAATACAGCATCTTCCCGTCTTCTCCCATACACAGCACCACAAACGGATCACTCTGTGAATTGTTCACCACATGACGCACAGAGACAAACGCTGTGTCCTGCACAAAGGAGGACGGGAAATTCACTTCCGACAATTCACCGGAAGATACGCCCCAGCAACTGCCGTCAGAATCGGCCACAAAATCGGCGAACATCACAGGCTGTTTGCTCACCGAATCGCACACGGGAAGAAAGCGTTCGTATTTCTTGTCGAACAAGAACAAGTTCTGTTCCGAACGGAGAAGCAGGTAATCCATATCCAGCGATACTACCCTGTCTATTCTCCGGTAAGAGATTCCCGGCATCCGGAACACTTTGAAGGTACGTCCGTCGTAACGGTTCAGTCCGCTGCCGGTTCCGAACCACATGAATCCCTCCGTATCCTTTGCCACGGAATGAATGTCATTGTCCGACAATCCGTCGTTCATGTTCAATACCTGAAAATCCTTCTCGGAAAGTGTCTGTGCACCCGCCGGAAGAAGCGAGAAAATACAAAGAAAAGATACAATGAGCAGGCAGTATATATTTTTCATTTCTCAGATTAAGCTATGTAATGGTTGCGCAAAGAAACAAAAATCTTGTCTAAAAAGTCAGAATACCGGTAAAAAAAACAGTTTTTACCCCCATAAAAACGCAGATAAGAAGAATACCGACTGTTAATGCAACGTTTACCCACTGCCCTTACACCATTTATTTCGGAGATTTGCAACAGGAAAACCTGAAAACTTGTTTAACCATCTATATATAAACTTTAATCTTAAAACCATGAGTCACATGAAAACACAATTCATCTCTCTGCTCATAGCTTTGCTGGCGGGACTATTACCACTGCAAGCGCAACAGGTGAGCATCTCCGGAATTGTTACAGACAAGAAACTGAATGAGCCCATCATCGGAGCTTCAGTAGTAGTTAAAGGTACAAGCAACGGTTGTATCACCGACCTGGACGGAAACTTCCAGCTGAACAACGTTGCCTCAGGAAGTACATTAGTAGTTTCCTACATCGGTTATCAAACCCAGGAAATCCCCGTACAAAAAGGAAAGACTTCTTATCAGGTCACTTTGTCGGAAGATACTCAGACACTCGATGAAGTGGTAGTAGTAGGTTTCGGTACACAGAAGAAAGTGAACCTGACCGGTGCCGTGGCCACAGTCGACACCAAGGCTTTGGAATCAAGACCTGTGTCACAAGTGGGACAGGCATTGCAGGGTACCGTGCCGGGACTAAACTTATCAACTGCTGACCTGGGTGGACAGCTCGGACAATCCATGAAAGTAAACATCCGTGGAACAGGAACAATCGGTACCGGTTCAAAGGGTGAACCTCTTATCTTGATTGACGGTATGGAAGGAAATATGAATACTCTGAACCCGGAAGATATTGAAAGCATCTCCGTACTGAAAGACGCTGCATCTTCTTCTATCTACGGTTCACGTGCTGCCTTCGGTGTAATCTTGATCACTACCAAGAAAGGTAAAGCTGGAAAAATGACCATCAACTACAACAACAGTTTCCGTTATTCCGGTCCGACCAACCTGCCGAATCAGCTCGATTCTTACCGCTTTGCCAACTTCTTCAACGAAGCAGCCGTAAACCAGGGTGATAAAATTATTTTCGACGAAGAAACTATCGGACGTATTCAGGACTACATGGCAGGTAAAATCACTACCACTACCATTCCTAACGGCAGCAACTGGCATTTCCATGAAAAAGCCAATGACAACGTCAACTGGTACAAAACACATTTCACCTGGGCCTGGAGTCAGGAACACAACCTCAGCATGAGCGGAGGAACCGAAAAACTACAATATTATGTATCGGGAAGTTATCTGAACCAGAACGGTAACCTGCGCTACGGTAATGATAACATGAAACGTTACAATCTGAGTGCAAAAATCAACACAAAAATTAATAAATATATTGATTTCAACCTGAGCACAAAATTCATCCGCTACGACCTTGACAACCCAATTTATCTGGAAGAAGGCGGCTTGCTGTATCATGACATTGCCCGTATGTGGCCGACAATGCCATTTAAAGATCCGAACGGACACTATATG
>ERZ791608.1075-NODE-1075-length-9915-cov-2.735598_pt1 | contig 9915 bp, 8 predicted proteins | sample MGYA00510276_ERZ791608 | MGnify/ENA primary metagenome ERZ791608 (study PRJEB30046, sample SAMN00791908) | human gut metagenome | study: EMG produced TPA metagenomics assembly of the A metagenome-wide association study of gut microbiota in type 2...
AAACGGCAAGCTGGAACCTGCTTATATATATTTTCCTTATAAACCTTAATCTTACCATCATTATTACGAATAAGTGCATATACATCAGCATCAGCATAGATCTTTCCATTAACTGATACTTTTCCTCCATCACCAGTTCCACCTACAAGTGATATATGCTTCTTTCCAAGAACACTGTAGATTGTAGTAAGCACACACGCATCATTACCTGAACAAAAGTCAATGCATATTGTATTATTCTGTGATGCGGCAACCTTATTTATATCTTCCTCAAGTCTCCCAATATACTTTACAGGCATAGTCGAAGCCTGCTCAAGTACATTAGTCACTACACTTAAATTTCCCTCCATAGCAATAACTGCTACGCCATTATCAGCTACAACCGTCTGTCCTCCGTAGCTTCCTCCAATACAGCCAATGCTTGGAACACCTGGAAAATACCTTTCCAGCTCTTCTACATGCTGCTCAAACTGCTCACTATTAGACATCAATAATAATAATTTGGGTGCATTAATCTGACTTAGAGCCTGTGCGAGATTACCACCCTTATCTACTCTGTATATCTGTTTCACGTTGTTCACCTTTCAAATAAAATTGATAATATTTTAACGTAATTATAGTACAGCTTATTTAAGATTTCAACTATCTTGATTTTAACACTTACGAATTACGCTCCTGCCAGAACATAATAATATCTGGCTATTATCATTATAGCGGCAGCCTGCATTTCTATAATAGATACATAGCCAGATATTTTTTACCGTTAATATATTCAGGGTGAACTTTCTAACATTTTAATTCTTCAGGCTTTGACATCAAATGCTGCGATATCTGTTATATATGCCTTTTGAAGCATATACTATTTTTAATAATATTTATAACTTATACGATATTACAAATTACATCGTCATTTCAGAATACCCATCAAATAACCTGTCAATCTCTTTCCACCCTTCGCACCTCACAAATCTGTCATCAGGAAGTTCTTCGTGTATGTTCCAAGGGCGGTTAAATACTGCCACCTTACAATTATTAAAATGCATAACATGCTCAAAAGCTGACGGCGAATCTTCTATTGCAAAATCAAATGTCATATCATAAAGCTGCTCTAAAGTCATATTGTATGCATAGTTCTGTTTACTGGTTTCACGACCATATTTATCAACACAATATAATGGAACTCTTTTAAGATTGTGTTCATCAAGCCATTTTCTTGATGACTCATACGAATCAAAAGGTCTTCCCGTAATAATAAAGATTTCGTGGCCTTTATCAATCCATTTATTAATAGTATCTGCTGCCCCTGTGGTTTCTTCATAATTTAACAGATTTTCTGGCAGATGCCCTGCTATCATCATCTCTTCATACTGTACATCACTCAAATCAAAAGTCTTTTTTAAATTAAAAAACTGCACTTCACGGTAAGGCACATCAATCCCAAATAATTCTTTTGCAATTTTAGTAAAATGCTTTGCTGTTTCACATAATACATCATCAAAATCTATATATACTTTCATTAGTATTTACCCTTTCTTCTGCCCTTACCGTCTTCTCCATCTCTTTTAGTTGATCATAATTTTCTACCGGGTGATATACTCTCTGATTGTCAGAAAGAGATTCCTTCATACAGCCAGCTATACTTTTTAGAATAACTTGAATCTGTTCACGCGTTCATTCATCTTATCTGCACCCTCTGCGAGGTTAATACTTATTGCTGTATTCTCTTCTGAAGATGCTGCAGTACCCTGTACCACACCTGAAAGCTGTTCTATTCCCTGTCCAATCTGTTCTAATGACTCTGCCTGAGTGTTAGCTTTCTCCATTGTGTTCTGTGCCATTTCTGCAAAAGAATTCATATCTGAAATAATCTGGTTAAAAGCTTCTGCTGTTGTTATTGTAATTTCATTTCCTTTTTGAATTTCAACTAAAGTCTTATCAATTAATTCTCTTGTATTAACCGCTGAATTAGCACTATCTGCTGCAAGCTTTCCAATCTGGTCTGCAACTACCGCAAATCCCTTTCCTGCTTCACCTGCCCTTGCAGCTTCAATAGAAGCATTAAGTGCTAACAGATTAGTCTGGGAAGCAATATCTTCAATATCGGTAATAATATTACCTATTTCCTTGGATATTTCTGTAATATGTTCCATCTCTGTCAGTAAAACATTCATTTTTTCTTTTTCTTCGTTTGCTTTGTTTGCAGAAGCCTTTACACGTTCAGATGCGTTCTTTGTTTCACTTGCTGTATCCATTGCAAGGTCAACAACTGTATCTATCGTTGCATTCAGTTCCTGGATAACTCCTGCCTGCTCTGTTGCACCATCTGATAACGACTTCGATGCACTTTCTACTTCTTTCGCATTATGTGTAACCTGTTCTGCAATACTGCTTATCTCTGACAATGTACTGTTAAAACGCTTTAAAATATACAGAAGCGAATCCTTTAATTCTGAAAAATCACCCAGAAACGGTGTAATATCATCACCATTTCTTGTTAAATCACCCTGTGCTATGAATTTAACCTCCCGTGAAATCTCGCTTACATAATCTGAAAGTATATTCATAGCTTCCTTAAGCTTTGTAATTGTTTCACCAAACTCATCATCAGATTCATATGTAAGCATATCCACGTTAGACAGCTCACCCTTTCTAAGGCTGGCAACTGCCTCATCAATCTGACGTACTGGTTCTGTAATTGAGTCTGATATTATCTTTCCTATAATTGTTGCAATCACTGCAATCGCTAATCCTGTTATGATAATGACAATAAAAATAATTATTGTCCATATATTAGCAATTACTTTTGCCGTATCTAATTCTGCCTGAAAATCATCGCGTACTGAATTTAACTTTTCTACAAATTCCTTATTACTTTCATACACGCTTCCAGTCATAAGATTGGCAGCATCAGCCTGTTTGTTATCTCTACTAAGCTTATATATTTTATCTGAGGCTGACCTGTAATCCTCCCATGCAGAGCTTGCCTTTTCATAATCAGCTTTGCTCGCCTGTGCTTTCTTATTTGAATTAATTATTTTCTCTAACTTAGAAGATATATCCTTTATCTGATTCTCCATATCATTAGTTTCTTTTTCACAGGCTGCCATAGCTGCTGTATCTGTTTCTACAAGATGCTGATACTGTTTAATTCTATATTTAGCAGTTATTGTTTGTAATTCCTGCAGACACTCAAGTGAAGGAGACCACACTTCCGTAATACTATGTATATTCGAACGAATCACTACTGTTGATACAAGTGCCACCAATACAAAAAACGCTGTCATCACTAATACCGCCATCCGGTATACCTTCAATTTCGCTGCAACTTTTAAATTACCTATCCAATTTCTTAACTTTGCCATATAATTTCCCTTTCTTTTGTTTTTATTTGTTTAATAAATTTTTCTGAATCACATTACAAAAAACCGGGTAAAAACCTCATATACCCAGTCTCATAATTATTGTCCATCTAAACATTGATAAAGCTATCACAATTCAATTTTAAATGCAATAGAAATTTATACTTGTTAATGTAGTTGTTGTATGATTTTTTAAAGAATGGATTTGGTTCCCGGTGCCCCCTTTTATTTTTTCGGTGTTCCAACTACTCATTTATATATTTTTATGGTGCTCACAATCACCATAAAATAAAAAATGCAACAATGAATTTTCACAATCATTGTTGCAAGAAATTAATGTTCCCTGCGGGAATCGAACCCACAACTAGCGCTTAGGAGTTCGAGTCACCGTTGTATAACAAGGACAGGCACCCAATCCATCTAATTGCTTCACAAGTTTGCGTACCTCTTCGGTATCAAACTCCTCATCACTTGCCTCCATTACATAAAAATCCAGTTTTTCATTTATTATTCTGATTTCTTCGTCTTTGGTCATGTTAAAACCTCCCTACATTATATACATGGCGCTTCTCGACAAATTCTTACAAATTACTACAAATTTTTTCACAAGAAACGAAAAAAACGACACTGGAAACGGCAGGTTACCGGGTGTTATGTGAAATGATGAACCGCAGATGGAATGCTGATAACTGGATTATTTATAAAAATGCATAGATAAAAAAGTTAAAAGCGAAATCTCTGTACCGATTGTTATTTTGTATACATAATCTCATCTGTATATGTTATAATTCAATATAATACTTTATGTCTAAAAGAAAGGAGTTTACGAATGAAGAACTGGAAATTAGGTACTAAAATCACACTAGGCATTACCATCATCGTAATCATTTGCATGAGCCTGCTTTACCTTACTGCAAATAAGACAATGACTGGCATGATGCAGGAATCTGAGCTTAATGTTATGAAAAATACCCTGAATGCCCAAGCAAGTCTGCTCAACGAATACGTCGCACGTCAGGAATCCATCCTCACTGCTTTCAGTAAAACACCTTGTGTCCGCGACTTTTTAAAGAATGTCAATAATTCTGAGCAACAGGCAATCGTGCAGAGCTATACAGCGGACTATTATAGCGGTCTTAACAACTGGGAAGGTATTTATATCGGTGAATGGAATACGCACATCGTTGCTCATTCCAATTCAAAGGTAATCGGAATGACTACCCGTAAAGGTGATAGTTTAAAAGCCCTGCAGAATGCCATGACACAAAGAAACGGTCTGTATGATGCCGGTATTATTGTCTCCCCTTCCTCAGGAGAACTTATTTTATCCATGTACTGCCCTGTATTTGATACAGATGGAAAAACAATCCTTGGATATGTAGGCGGTGGACCTTTTGTAAAAGAGCTTGAAAAACAGTTATATAATTTAAAAAGCGAAAATGACACCCTCCGCTACTATATGGTCAATACCGAAACTAATATGTACATCTTTGCAGATGACAGCAGTTTGATTGCCACCGATATTCAGGATGATATGCTGTTAAACATTATTGATAAAATTAAATCCGGCGAAACCAGTGGTGATCTTAACTACACAAAAGGTTCCGATTCTTTTGTGGCAAGCTATCAGTCTATCGCAGAACATGGCTGGGCAATGGTTTCTTATGACAGTGAAAAGAACATTTATGAGAACGTCCACAAAAATATGCGCATCTTAGGTCTGATATGTATCATCTTCGTTTTAATCATCAGTGTACTGGCATTTATCACAATTGCAATCAGTGTCAGACCTCTGTTATATGTCGAAGATGCAATTATCCAGCTTAGCAATTTAAAACTTGAAAAGAGCAAACGTCTTACGCCTTGGATCAATACCAAGAGTGAAATTGGAAAAATTGCAACTGCAATGAATTCTTTATATGATGCACTCAGTGGCATCATTGCCACTTTATCTGACTGTTCAACATCACTTAGCAGCTCTGCGACCGCAATGCAACATTCTTCAGAAACACTGCTTAGTTGTGTGGCAGACAACTCAAAATCCACGCAGACATTTGCAGAACATTCAGAAGATATTAACGCTACTGTAAACGATGTAGGACAGCAGATTTCCGAAATGACAACGGTTGTTTCTGATATCAAAGAACGTATCCTTCAGGGTAATGTCCACAGCAGCGAATTACTTCAAAAAGTGGAAAAAATGCAGACCTTAGCTAATAATTCTATGGTAAATACAAATACCCAGATTGCAGAAAATCAAAAAGCTATCGAAAATGCAATGGAAGAATTACAATCATTAATGCGAATTGATGAAATGGCATCTCAAATTTTAGACATTACAAGCCAGACAAACCTTCTGTCCTTAAATGCTTCTATTGAAGCTGCAAGAGTTGGAGAGGCCGGAAAAGGATTTGCTGTAGTTGCAGGCGAAATCGGTAACCTCGCATCTAATTCATCCAAAACAGCCACAGATATTCAGGCTATCTGTAATGAAACTAAAAACAATATATCACATGTCAAAACTTGTTTCGATCAGATTATTTTCTTCCTGCAAAATGACGTCCAGACACAGTTTACAAAATTGGTTCAGGAAACCCAGGATTACTACCAATCCATTCAGGAAATTCAGGTTATTATATCCGAAATTGCAGAAGAGTCTGAAACCTTTGTCAACACAGTACAAAATATTCAAAACCAGATCCATGCTATTTCAGATGTTCCTGATTCCGACCATATCAGCAGTCAGGATATCTTAGAAAAGGCAAGACAAACAGAAGAAACGACACAGGAAATGTCCGTTATCGTAAATCATAACAAAGAAAATGCGTTGGAAATTAATAATATTATAGAACGCTTTTCCTGAAAAAATAATTAATATCATATGCAAAAATAGATGTACACCAAGCTGTTCAAGTGATTGTACATCTATTTTTATGTTTCAATTTTTTCCTGATTTGATTTATCAATGAAGTCCCGGTAAAATCACTAACGTAATTTTCTGCTTGTCTATTATATTTACAAAATAATGGATGCAGCCACAGCGTGTTTTATAACTGCTTTCTATCATTTTCCTTCCCCTTTCCATAAACCATTTCCCAATGTTTTATCATTTCCAGATATTCCTGCTCAAAAACAGTTACATCATAATTTCAAAAAATCATCTGTTTCATATACCTTATATTTACACATATATTTTTTGTTAAATCCGCTGCATACTTCCATAGGAAAAGATATAGCTCCTGTTTGTTATTCCTCAATGGGAATGAGTTTTCGTTTTTCATCCCGACCACTGGTGTCTCGAAATTGACTTATTATAATTTTATTTTTATTTTGTCATAAATGCATCAATTTTAGCTAATACTTCTTCATTGCTTTGATATTCAAAATTCGTTGCATTAATCTGCATTACTTCTCCGGGTATTTCTATTCTTCTCATATAATCGGAACACTTTTTAAAATCTTCGAATTTATCTATCGTTGTACTTAAATGAACCGGATGCCTGTTTTCATTTGCCATTCTATTCATATATCTCTCATGCAGTACTTCCACATCTCCAAAAAGAGCAATTGTAAGTACATCATAACCATTATCTTCCGCTATTTTATGTAACCTTTCCAGTTCCGATTTATGAAAATTTGATTCTAAAATTAAGTCTTTTTCCAGTGATGCAAACTCAGAAAATATATAAAACATTAATTCCATGGAAGCAAATGACAGCTTTTTATTTTCCTCTCTATTGGAAAAACCTATGGTATCTCCCAAAACTTCTTTAATAGAATCCTTAAAAAACATATTCGTATGATATCTTTTTGAAAGAATGTTAGCAAAAGTAGATTTTCCTGTAGCAATATCTCCTGTAATCAGCAATAATTTTTTCATTGTATTTTCTCCTTCTGATAAACTTGAACTTATTAAGCCTTTTTTTATAGAAATAATTCAATTTTGTAATTCCATTTATCAATGATTAAATTAAAAATAGCGGCAAGACCAACAATCTTGCCGCCAACCAATGTTCCCTGCGGGAATCGAACCCACAACTAGCGCTTAGGAGGCGCTCGTTATATCCATTTAACTAAGAGAACAAGCTCCGTATCAGGGCTTTTCAGCCTTCAGGCTACGGTAACCATTTTTATTATGTGAGCTTAACGTCACTTATTTAATTATATCACATCTGTCCATTTCAGGCAAATATTTTAATTATTAAACTTAACACTTCCCTGCAGCCATATCTGCCCCTTAAATCTCCTGCCAACAGCGGGTTCGCCAAGCAGATGAGCCTGATTAATGGCAACAGTCATATTAAGGTCGTTACATTCAATAACCATTATATATATTTTCTCTTTGGTGTAATGATTAATCTCCTCAGACAACTCTAGTATCTCGCCGACTACCTGATACTGGTCGCACTCAACACCACAAGGCATAAATGAAGAATCAACTATTGAAAATACATCTTCCTTTACAATTCTGTGTGAAAGCTCATTGTATGTATCTATATCTTCTATTGTCAGGCTCTCTATTGCCGACTCGTCACCCTTCTTAGCCGCCTGTATAAGTCTTTGTCTGTCGTCCTTCTCCTTCTTCATTCTGACAGAATCTGACTTATTATTTCTTGTTGGAAGCATAATTATTCCGCCAAGTGACAATGCCGTAAGGCTTACCATTTTATTCTTTATTGGAATTTTATATACATAGCTTCTCGAATCTATATCGTAATCTTTCTGGTTAAGACCTTTTTCATCACAAATGTAATCCAGATAATCCATTACATTTTGCAGATAAAATATAAGGGTAACACCTGTCTTTGACTCATCACATACAACTGCATAGGATTCCTTATCCAGATGTCTTTCTATTGTAATCTCATCATTATCACATCTTGTTCTTCCAATAACAAATGGAAAATAATATTCATATATGAATTCTTTATCTTTAAATCTTCCGTATATGTACAAACCTGTAGACTCGCTTATTCTTACTATGACCGCACCACGGTTAAGCTCATTATTCTTTATAACAAGCCCCTTCTCCAAACTGTCCAGAATACCTGCGTGTATCATCTGCTCTTCAAAGTCCGAATCCACCTGCTCAAATCCTATAGCCTTTATATATAAATTCATAACAATCCTTCATTCCTGTATTACTCAGTATCTACAATAAACAGTGTAAGATACTCCATAAGATCTTTTTCCACCTCATCTTCATATAAAGATCCATCTGAATGTTTTAACATTTTAATTACCGGTCTGTCAGTAAACTTCTTATTCTGCCTTACAACAATGCCCGTTTCACCCTCACTTGTAATAACCTTAATTCCAACAGGATATACTGCTACTGTTTCAAGAAGCTTCTCTGCTATTGTTGCATCATATTTCAATCCCTGATTAGCTTTAATATACTCAATGGCCTCATATATCTTGAGCTTAGGATTACCCACACCACTTATAAGACTGTCAAAATCATCGCATAAAGATACAAGCTTAACTTCCATTTTCAGTTTATCTCCTTTATGAGAAAATGGATATCCCTTGCCGTCTATTCTTTCGTGATGTAAAAGTATTATTTCTTTAGCTATATCCGGTATCCAATCCTCGTCCTGAACAGAACTATACCCAAATATAGTATGCTTCTTATATTCTATTGCATCTTTAGTATTCATATATGTTTCATTGGTGTTCATATATGGTGTCTTAATGTATCTTAAACCTATGTCGTGAAGCATCGCTCCCATGGATACATTTTTAACCTGCTTATCACTCATTTTAAGTCTTAACGCCATAATTGTAGATAATGAACACACGTTGATACAGTGTGTATACATATCTGTTGATAAATTTCTTATCTCTGTTATATTGTTAATAACCTCTGGCTCTGAAAGCACAGATTCAATAATTCGTTCAGCCTCTAAACCTAATATTTTCAAATCCTGATTATGCTTGTAAATGTGTTTCTCTAGGACATTTTTAACAACTTTCCTCGAATTATTAGTCGTTTCTTCAACTTTATAGATATGTCTGTAATAACTATTACCACTATGCGATTTAGCTTTGCTATTGGATTCATTACTATCTATGTCCGATTTATTCAATTCATTATCGTGTAAGTTCTCTGCATTATGGCTGTCATTATTCACATTATCGCTGTCATTTTTATTATTGCTTTTATCTTGATAATAATCACTTTCACCACCATTATTATCGGTGTTACTGATGCCATCTTCGCTTACATTTTCTATTTCTTTATTGTAATTATTATCATTATCTATCCCTGTGCCATTACTATTATCAGAATAAATGTCATCGTCTTCACCCAGCTTATCATCTGTTCCAATAATTATATGACCATATTCCCCAGGGTCAATTATTTCATCAGGATATTCTTTAATGCTTAGACTTTGTATTCCCAAACTCCTAATTCTGTTAATCAATTCTGAATTCAATACAACATCTGCATGTATAAGTACTGTGCCACTATCTGTCACTATAGGAAGGGCTGTTATCTCATTTCCCTTAAGATTTTTTACCTTAACCTGTTTCATACATACTCCATTTCCAG
>ERZ791608.1076-NODE-1076-length-9905-cov-2.426599_pt1 | contig 9905 bp, 7 predicted proteins | sample MGYA00510276_ERZ791608 | MGnify/ENA primary metagenome ERZ791608 (study PRJEB30046, sample SAMN00791908) | human gut metagenome | study: EMG produced TPA metagenomics assembly of the A metagenome-wide association study of gut microbiota in type 2...
GGATAGGGAGCTAAAAAAAAACATCGCGCTTTTTGCGCAATGCTTTTATTTCTATCTTTTGATTAGAATTGCCACCAATGTTTTTTCTTTGGCCTTTCATCATATGAAACATGGCCCTGGCGTTCCATCATGATGTCTTTATATGTCTTGTTTTCTTTTATCATTCTGTATATTGTTCCCCAATCAGGCAGGCCTCCTATATTGCGGTCGTCAATAAACATGTCAGCTTTAAGCTTGCGTGAGTAGTGGTTGTTGTTTGACGTGCCTTGTTCTTCAGGATAATCTTTATTAACAGCATAAAATTCCACTCCGCGGTCCTTGCACCATTGTACGGCCTCGTCGAGCAGTTCGCCTTCGCGTACAGACCATAATATGAGCTTGTGATGATCAGCAATCAACATTTTAAGAGTATCTGTCGCAAACGGAATCTCCTGGCCAATTTCAGGATATCTGTGTTCAACAATTGTGCCGTCAAAGTCTACTGCAATAGTCATAATTCTATTTCAAAAAATAATGCTAAATATGAATAACTTTATAAGTAATTGAATATAAATGTTTAAAAGTATACGGAAACTTTCTGACGAGAAAGCCGCCGTATACTTTTAGTCAGTTGTTATCTTTTTACAGATGTGTCGTTTTTGTTGCCGTAATGGCTGTTAGAATAATCGCCATAGTTGCCGTATGAGCCATACGACTTACCCTTGCCGTAATGTCCGTATTTGCCATACTTGCCGTATTTGCCATATCCATAATAATAGCCATACTTCTTGTCTGAAAGGTCTATGCCGTTGATAGCGATGCACAGATTTGGCAACTTGTTCTCTGCAGCCAGTTCGTTTATCATGCCGAAGCTGGCTTTCGGAGTGTAGTCTGCACGGCACATATAGATACAGATGTCGGCATGCTTGCCAATCTGCAGCGTATCTGTTACCAGTCCGACCGGAGCCGTGTCTACCAATACATAGTCGTAGTTCTCTCTGAGCAAGTTGAGCACCTGTTCAAGTGCAGGGCGAGAAACAAGCTCTGCCGGGTTGGGAGGAATAGGACCTGCCATCAGAAGATCGAGGTTATTGTTAATCTCTGAAGGTACGATTTGTTTTTTAACATCGCTCCATTCCGGATTCGTCATTGTAAGCAATGGCGTGATACCGTTATTGTGATTGTTTATCTTAAACAATTCTGCCAATCTTGGCTTACGGATATCAAGACCGATGAGGATTACTTTCTTGCCGAGAAGTGCAAAGCTTACGGCCAGGTTGGCTGCTGTAAATGTCTTTCCTTCGCCGGATGTTGAAGACGTAAACATGATTACGTTTTGCTTTTCTTTCAGCATAAACTGAATATTCGTACGCATAGAGCGGAATATTTCCTCCATCTGGTTGTTCTGGTTCTCGTGTACGACAATGTCTGCCCTTGTCTTTGCTGTTTCGCTTGCTACGACAATGTCTGCAATGATTGGCAGCTTGGTAAGGCTTGCAACATCTTCATGGCCTTCAATTCTGTATCTGAAGAAATTAATTACGTATAAAATCAGAGACGGAATGGCTATACCCATTATGAGGGCTATAAGCATTATTATGCTGCCCTTCGGGCTAACCTTGCCGGCGTACTGCGGCATTTCGATAAGTTTTCCTTTGTCTGCTGTTGCTGCTAATGAGATAGAGTTCTCTTCGCGTTTCTGCAATAGCATAAGGTAGAGTCCTGACTTTACTTCCTGCTGTCTTCCAATCTGAGTCAGTATACGCTCCTGTTCAGGGGCTTTGGTTACTTCACCGCTGTATTGGCCCAGCTGCATCTGTATGGCGTCACGTTGTATTGTGAGGCTCTTCTTTGCCTGCTGCAGTGCCTGGTGTATGCTTGCCTGCATGTCATCGAGTTGTGATGTCAGCTCTATTACCACCGGGCTGTTTTCTGAAGCCGTGCGAAGCAGTCTGTTGCGTTCGAGGGCTATCTTGTTGTATTCATTGATAAGCGATGTTGACGCTTCGTCTTGAAGTCCTACATTTGACGGCAAAACCTGATGCCTGTTACCTGGACGGTTGGCAAAGTTGATAAGGCTGGTTATCAGAGATATCTGAGTGTTTGCCTCATTGAGCTTCTGCTCGTATACAGAAGTGTTTGTCGATGTCGTGGTGGCATCCAGTTTTAGCTCCATCAGCCTGTTGCGCTTCTTGTAATCTTCGAGTTCGCCATCTGTCGAACTAAGTTCGGCATTGATTTTTGCCAGACGTTCGTTGATGAACTCTTCTGTACGTACGGCTATCTCGTTCTTGTCTTCGTTGGCTTGTCTGTTATAGCAAACCACAAGCTGGCGCAGATAATCCATACTGCGGCTTATGTCCTGATCCTGAAGCTGCAGGCTCAATACAGAAGACGTCTTTGATGTCTGTTCAACGGATAAGCTCTTGACATATTTATATGCAGCAATACGGGGTGAATTTAATATAGCAATTTCTGATTCTCCGTCTTCAAGTTTATAACGCCCGTTTGCAGTCAATGTGATAATTCCGACTTTTGTACGTATTACGGCAGGTATGCCATCTATTGTCTTTTCTATTTCGTAAGGACCGTCAAAAGCAACCTCGTTTTCAGGAATATAATATGTACCTTTGACAATGTAGCCATTGTCTTTTCTTGTAATTTTTAGTTTGACCGGAGCATTCAGCTTATCCATGTGGGCAAAATCCATGTCAACATTTATTGGCTGCTCTTTGTATATAAGCTGGTCTTTTACATGCCCCTTTAGATAATAATTGACGTATAATTTTAAGTCGCGTACAGCTTGTTCGGCAACAGTGGTTGATGTCAGGATTTCCTGCTCATTCTCTATACCATAGTTGTTGCTTATAATACCAAGGTTAGACATACTCTCCAGTGCCTGAAGGCCTCCTCGTCCAGAGCGTCGGCTGTTGTCGTCGTCCTTAATCAGCAACTTAGCTATTGTGTTGTATACCGGTGTAGTGTAGCGCAGGTAAAGAAAACCAATGCCAACACATATCAGTATAGATAAAATAAACCATTTCCAATTTAGTATAAAAGCTTTGTAAATGGTTTGAAAGTTGAAGGAAGATTGCTCTTCTGCAACTTCCAGAACTTCTTGATTGTTTTTTAATTCGTTCATTTATTTTTATCCTAGTTTATTTGTTTGTTATCCTATTAAACTTATTAGGTATTTTCCGTATTCGTTTTTCAACATGGGTTGAGCAACTTCTTTAAGTTTATCCGAATCAATCCAGCCTTGTTTGAATGCGATTTCTTCAAGACATGCAATTTTCAGACCTTGACGTTTCTCTATAACCTCAATAAACGTAGAAGCCTCGCTCAGGCTGTCGTGTGTGCCTGTATCGAGCCATGCAAACCCTCTTTGAAGTGTTTGAACTTTCAGAGTCTGGCGTCTGAGGTATTCTTGGTTGACAGATGTTATTTCCAGTTCGCCTCGTTTGCTCGGTTTTATGTTCTTGGCAATTTCAACAACACTGTTGGGGTAGAAATATAAACCGACAACGGCATAGTTACTCTTAGGATTTTCAGGCTTTTCCTCTATGCTTAGACAATTGCCGTTCTTGTCAAATTCAGCCACTCCGTAACGCTCCGGATCGTTGACATAGTATCCGAATACAGTTGCGTTTCCGTTCTTCTCTGCCTCTTCGACACTTGCGTGCAACATCGCAGAAAATCCTGCTCCGTGAAAAATGTTGTCGCCTAATACAAGGCATACGCTGTCGTCGCCGATAAATCCCTCGCCGATGATAAATGCCTGTGCAAGTCCATCAGGTGAAGGCTGTTCTGCGTATTCGAAATGTACGCCATAATCGGAGCCGTCTCCTAGCAGTCTTTTGAATCCAGGCAGGTCGTGTGGTGTCGATATAATCAGAATGTCTCTTATGCCCGAAAGCATGAGAACTGAAATCGGATAATATATCATCGGCTTGTCAAAGATTGGTATCAATTGCTTGCTGATACCTTTAGTGATTGGATATAAACGGGTGCCAGAACCACCGGCCAATACAATACCTTTCATCTTGTTTTGCTGTTAAATTAAATAATACTTAACCTGTTGAATGCCTGTTTTGTCAGGTCTTTGTGATGTTGTTTAAAAAATTATACATCAATTGCAATAATCGCATATGCTTTGCAAAGGTATAATAAAAGTTGATAATAATCAAATTTTATTTTGATTTTTGATGTATTTGATGTAATTTTGCATTTATATTTTAATTGCCGTGATATTGTTCATGGCTCGTTAGTTTAAATTATATTGATTAAAGACATGGGATTTTTAAGTAAATTATTTGGTAAAAGCAATAAAGAAGAACATAAGACTGGAGGCATGGAAGATTATATGACACTTGTGCGTGTCTATCTTCAGGCTGCAATCGCTGAAAATGCCGGCATAACTAATCTGGCGATGCTTCCTGACCTGAGAATGTTCAAAACCACTCTTCACGTTCCGACATTGAACAACAAACTTGGAGTAGGGGAGAAAAAGCATTGTAAAAAGATGCTTAAGGACTTGTATAATACAGAAGATGACTTCTTCAAGGAAGTTGACCAAAGCATCCGTAAGAATTGCCGTAAGATACAGGACGTGCAGACATATCTTATCCAGTTCCAGAATTTTACTCAAGATCTCATGATGCTTATGGGTAATCTGATGAAATTTAAGCTTCGTATGCCTTCGTTCATGAAAAAGGCTATATATGGAATGACCGAAAAGACCGTAGCTGACATTTTCCATAAGAACGACTTTAAGGATATGGGCGTCATGAAGACGGTGGTAGCCATCCGTAATTACGATAAACGGTTGGGCTTCAGCGAAAAATGGATAACCGATTTTGTGTTCCAGGTCGTAATGCTGGCTAAGAAGGAACCGCGTCCCGCTGATGATGACAACTTGAAAAATAATTCGAAATAGTAAGTCTGCTTGTATGCCGTAATGAGTTTGCCTCCGCAGTCTCGTTATGGCATAATTTGTTGATTTATGTAAAATCGGATGAATAAATTTTGCAAGTTGATAAATTTGTGCTAAATTTGTAGGCAAAACTTTTTGTGATGGCTGACAATGACAAAATAATGACGCTGTTTACCACACGTGTAAGGCAGTTGATTCTTCAGTACAACCAATTGAAGAAAGAAAACGAGGAGCTTTATGCGATGCTTGATGCACAGGAGGAGGAAATGAAGCGTCTGAAATCAACTTTGGAACAGGCACAGAAAGACTACGATAGCCTCAAGATGGCCAAAATGATGGAGATATCTGACGGCGACATTGAGTCGGCAAAGCGCAGACTGTCAGGCCTTATACGCGAGGTTAATAAATGTATCACGCTGCTTAGTGAGGAATAGTGACGTAGTGATGGCTGAAGGAAAAGATAAATTAAATATAAGACTGCACGTTTATGATACAGAGATACCGGTTTATAATATAATACCGGAAGAAGAGCCTTTTTATCGTAATGCGGCCAAGCTTATAACAGAAACGGTAAATACATATTCAGAACGCTTTAGGTCAACTAAAAGCGAGAAAGAAATCTTGTATATGGCGATGATTAATATCGCACTGAATCTGGAGTTTGAAAAAACTAACAACGACACAGCACCCTATGACGATATTCTCACAAAGATAACCAATGAGATCGAAGATGCTCTTGGCGTGTCTGAAACAGGCATGCGTGCAGCTACGGATAAAAAATAAAAGTGAGAATATTAACATTATTAAAATAAACAAATGATATTAAATATTATTATTGCCGTCGTAGCACTTGTTTTGGGTGGACTATGCGGATATTTTATATTCAGGTATGTTCTTACCGGGAAATATAATGAAATGATTTCTGCAGCTCAAAAAGAAGCTGAAGTGTTGAAGGAAAAGAAGAAGCTCGAGGTTAAGGAGATTTTTCTTAATAAAAAGTCTGAACTCGAAAAGGAGGTGCAGAGCCGTAACCAGAAAATTCAGCAGAGCGAGAACCGCCTGAAGCAGAGAGAGCTCTCTTTGAATCAGCGCCAGGAAGAACTGGGCCGCAGAAAGCAGGACGTAGATCAGCAGCAGCAGCGTGTTGATAATGAAAAGAAACTTTTGCAGATTAAGCAGGAGGAACTCGATAAGATGCAGCTTCAGGAGCGTGCAAAGCTTGAGGAACTTTCCGGTCTCAGCGCAGAAGAGGCAAAGAACCGTCTTGTTGAGAGTCTGAAAGACGAAGCCCGTACAGATGCAGCAAGCTACATCAACGAGATTATGGACGAGGCTAAGCTTAACGCCAATGCTCAGGCTAAGAAAATCGTTATACAGACAATACAGCGCGTTGCCACTGAAACCGCGATAGAAAACTCTGTCAGTGTGTTCCATATCGACAACGATGAAGTGAAAGGACGTATCATCGGCCGTGAAGGACGCAACATCAGAGCTCTTGAAGCAGCAACAGGTGTTGAGATTGTTGTCGACGACACTCCTGAGGCTATTGTCATTTCTGCTTTCGATCCTGTTCGCCGTGAGGTTTGCCGTCTGGCTCTTCATCAGCTTGTTACTGACGGACGTATCCACCCGGCACGTATCGAGGAAGTTGTTGCTAAGGTTAAGAAGCAGCTCGACAACGAGATTATCGAGACAGGTAAGCGTACTGCCATCGACCTTGGTATACATGGTCTGCATCCTGAACTTATACGTATCATCGGTAAGATGAAGTATCGTTCAAGCTATGGTCAGAACCTCTTGCAGCATGCCCGTGAGACAGCCAACCTCTGTGCTGTAATGGCTTCTGAGCTTGGTCTTAATCCTAAAAAGGCTAAACGTGCCGGATTGTTGCACGATATAGGTAAAGTGCCTGACGAGGAGAGCGAACTGCCGCATGCTCTTTATGGTGCAAAGATTGCTGAAAAGTATAAGGAGAAGCCGGATATCGTTAATGCCATTGGCGCTCACCACGATGAAATAGAGATGAACACACTGCTCGCTCCTATCGTTCAGGTCTGCGATGCTATCAGTGGAGCCCGTCCTGGCGCACGCCGCGAAATTGTTGAGGCTTATATCAAGCGTCTTAATGATCTTGAGGCTATCGCTATGAGTTATCCGGGCGTTACAAAGACATACGCAATTCAGGCTGGCCGCGAGTTGCGCGTAATTGTCGGTGCGGATAAGATGGACGATAAGGAAACAGAGAATCTGTCTGGCGAGATAGCAACTAAGATTCAGAACGAGATGACATATCCGGGACAGGTTAAGATCACTGTTATCCGTGAAACAAGAAGCGTGGCATACGCTAAGTAAAATCAGAAAATACATACTTCTATATAAAAAGCGTGAACATTTCTCTGTTCACGCTTTTTTATTTTATGTTTACACCGCCTATACATAATTATATATGTCGGTTGTATTTTATGTTAAATGATGAAAGACCATGATGCATTTTGGCTGTTGGCATCCATATGTCAGTTTTGTCATTCCGGGGATCTGTCGAAGATGTAGTCTGTCCCATAGTGGCTGCATATCATGCGCAGGCATGCTAAACCGCACTGCATCGCGTCGTGCTGAAGGTAGAGTTTAAAGTTTCTCATTTATTTTATAATACCCGAAAATCAAACTAATATTTACGGTTCATCAAGTTGAGGTCATCCTGAATATCTTTCATGATGTCCTTGTCCAAGTCAATTTTCTTATGGTTCTTTCTTGCTTAAGATTGACATTTCATATAATTCTTTCTAAGAGGGATATCAGTGAATCTGTATAGATAATGGCGTTAAAAAATAGAAGTACTACCAAGAATCTTTTCATAATTTATGAATTTATATAGCATTTAATATTCTGATTTTTATTGATTATTGCCTTGTTCTGTCTATCACATCGTTGTTATTTCTTGATGAACTTACTGTTATGTCTTGATTAAACAAACTGAGCGATGCTGACAATGTGATACCTCTCATGTCATTAGTGCCGTAGGTTCCGTGTTGGGTGTTGATGTATCTGATATCAATATTGTTATAATTTGCACGGTGCAAGATATCTGATACACTGAGTGTGAGTGTTAATTTGTCTTTTATCATGTTCATCTGTACACCTGCGCTCCAGTTGTTTGCGGGACGCTGGGATATATTTGTGTCTTCAAGATAACTTTGGAATGTGAATGTTGTGTATGCCGTAATTTTGTTGTTCAGAAAATAATACAAATTCATGTTTCCTGAATAAAACGGATGGTGTATTTTTATTGTTTTATTGAGGAATATGTATTTATATTTCGGAAAGTTTATGTAAAGGTTTCCACTGAAGTATAGTTTACCTGAAAAGATTCTTCTGTTGTATCCAAGCATTGTGTAAAATGATTCAGAACGTTTAACGTTTATCGGTGTCTCGCATACTATATCTGTGGACGGATCCTGATTGTATACAACGCTTTTTATAAGGTTGCGTGTGTGAGTATATCCGGCAGTCACGTATAATCCTTTCCATCCTGCGTAAATTGAGATATTGTCGTTCACGCTGGGTTGCAGATCTCTGTTACCTGCTGAATACGACAAAGAGTCCTGATAAACAGGATAAGGGTTAAGGCCGGTGTATTTCTGCCTATTTACGCTTCGTCTGTAATTAAGCTGGAAAGTCCAGTTTTTCCACGGGAAGACGGTTAATGTACCCGATGGCAGGAAGAAAGAAGTATGTCGGGAGTTGCTGATTGTTTCCGACAGAGTGTTTATCCAAACCTTTGTATCAGAATATTCGTAGCGCCCACCCAATGATAAGTGAACTTTTTTCCATTTTTTTCCGAGGCTTAAATATGCGGCTGTAACATGGTCTTCCGTCTTCTGTCCGTTTGAGCCCAATGTCTCAGGCTGCCATTTGCTGTCAGACAGATAGCCGTATCTGTCATTTACATTATAATAACGTGCCCCTGCTTCCGAACTGATATTGAAAGGCAGATTAAATGAATAAGTGGCATTAAGTGTCATTATTTTATATTTGTTCGTAGTTTTCGTAAAGTTATTGTTCCCGTTATCATTATTTTTGTTTTTTTCTGCAATATCTGTTCGCGAATTGTTGCTTATTATAGAATAGTCTCCGCCCAGTGACAGGAGTGATTGTCCTATTTTGCTTTTGTAATATAGAGTTACATTATGTAGGTTACGATTGTCTATTGTTTGTCTTCTGATATTCTTGTCGTTGTATTTTTCTGTATCAGAATATTTCATATCAGCATTACCTATGTCGTTTTCTTTTTCATGCTGGAAGTAATAAGCCAGACTTATTGTGTTGTTTTTGTTGATGTCGAAATTATTATTCCACGTTATGTCGTGACTGTGAGAACCCATGAATAATTCGTTGGCTTCATCGCTTCGGAATGTACGGTCGGGATGAAAAATCTCTGTATAATATGTTTCTTTGTTGAGAGACATCCAAGCTCCGTAATCATATCCTATAGATGAATTCCATATACCATATTTCATGCGAAGCTCAAATGATGGATTTTCTGAGAATTTCCGTCTTACAGTGGTCGTATTATAGACGTCAAGTGCAATGAAGTCTTTTAGTGGTTTTATTGTTATTATGTTTATCACAGCGTTGGTTCCTGCCGGATATTTGGCTGAAGGTTCTCTTTCAATTTCTATCTTTGCAATGTCTGATGTTTTCAGTGTTGTGAATATGTTTTGATTGGTTACTTCTTTTCCGTCAACATAGTATATTGGCTTTCCTTTTCCAGCCACGTCAAAGTTGTTGTTCCCTTTTGCTATTATCCCGGGTGTGACACTCAGCATATTTCCAAGGTTTCCCATCTTGCTTAGAAAAGTTCCTTTAACGGTTACAGTCTGTCTGCTTCCTTCTGTTTTTACTATAGGTCTGTAAGCTTTCACTTCAATAGAACTCAGTCTGAAATCTTTACTTATGCTGTCTTGTTGCGCATAAATATCAGTGGTGGTATGAA